>Ga0207748_1000048_pt1 | contig 132573 bp, 101 predicted proteins | sample HigsolmetaGSP13D_FD_184841 | JGI IMG/M metagenome (GOLD analysis project Ga0207748, IMG submission 184841) | High solid enriched microbial communities from the Joint BioEnergy Institute, USA - SP1-3-D (SPAdes) | ecosystem: Engineered > Bioreactor > SSF (Solid state fermentation) > Aerobic >...
CCCACATCAGCTTTACCAGGGGTCGGGTCCCAGAAGCCGGGGGCAGGCTTCTTATCTCTCCGTAGGAGATATTCGGTCTGTATATCCCATCGGAATGGATCTCGCCAATCTCCGGTTCCGTCCAGCCGTTGCCCCACGGATTGCATGCATTAGATCGGTAGATAGGTAGGTTAGATAGGTAGGTAAACCCATCCAGTCCCTGTCCCTTATTTATCTATCTCCTCGAACAAGCAAACAAAACGAACCCTGAGAGGGGAACACACACGTACAGTCCTGTCCTGTCGCACGCAACACATGCTTGTATGTATCTACACCCTGCGCCTATCGGAATTCCCGGAATAGGATTCATGCAGGGCTGTGTTGTGGCTGGGCTGACGATGGGATGGGGGGCGAAAGGTAGGTAGGTGCGCTCTCTGCTCTGCTCTGCTCTGCTCCGATCCTGAACAAAAGTGGTAATTATGATGATGCACATGCACGCACACACACATAAACACATGCAAATAACTACATGGACCTCTTCGTAGGCACGTCCTAGGCTGGGTTATCAGTAGTATGTATGTATGTACTGTACCTATCAAAGCGATGGTGCTGCGGGAAGTTGGATATTAGTGGTTTACTAGATGGAACGAATGAGTAAAATGAGTGATAGTCCCAATACTTACTAAGATATCTGTAATTCACAAACTGTTTTCTTTGGACCGTTTGTTTCTCCAGGGGGAAAAAGACGAGAAGGTCCGCGAGTCGGACCCTGTTTTGCGGGAAAAGTCGAAAAAAAAAGCAAGTACATCATAGCTTCAGATCCCACAACAGCCCACGGACTGGATTTCCGATTAGTTTCCATTGCGTCTAAGTCGGCGATGGATGTCAAAAGTCCCTGAGAATCTGGAGAGATTCCTGATAGCTGACGTCTGCGGGCCAGTAACCTGGAAGCTTTGCCATCGACAGGCCCTGTCTGTCCGTCCGTCGGTCCGTCCATCCGCCCCCGGCTCTCTGACGGTGTGTGTAGGGAGAGAGTGAAGGGGGGAGAGGGGGATGTGCACACATCCATGTTCCACGGAAGCATATATCGAACTTTCCAAGAGGCTTGATCCGAAGCGGATTCGGAAGTCTTGCCATGATACCCCGAGCTGAGTTTTAAAACCAACGGGGAAAAAGGAGCAAGAAACTCGCTGCAAGAAACATAGACGTCGCGCTGCAACTCGCATGCACACTGCGCCCGCATGACCAACGACAGAGCACAGGCCTGCTTGCTCTTTTTCCCAGTCTCGAATAGGGAAGTCCGGGGGAGGCGAAGCCCAGGCTCCGCTCACGTATGTACCCGTGTCTACGATTACAAACGGTGCACTCATGCTGTGCCATGTTCTTTGCATTGCGGGAAGACAGGTCGCCGCGACCCTCACCCCGATGAATTCCACCGACGTGGGGATATCATGCAGGCAGAGTGGGGATGGATATCTCCTCCGTTATGCTCCTGCGAGGTTTGGGATACGTGCATGTTTGGGAGACGTACATACGAGCCTCAAGCGGTTCGTGCGGGCTGCAGATCTACAGGTCAAAGTGGATCGGGGTCCAATCATTGCGAGTCTCAATTTCCGGATCCGGTTGTAGTGAAGACAAAGCAACTGTGCCGCCCATATTACTTGGCATGAAGAAAGAGCGTGGAAAAAAGAAAGCTAGTGTCAAGGCAAAATTAGAAGGGAAATGTAGCCAAAATAGATAACCGAAATTCAATTGGTATCAAGAGAAATTCCTGTAACAGTGGAGCAGAGTCGTGTTTATCCCAATTCCAATGCATCACTGTTCCCCGTAGTCACCATCATCGGCATGTATTTTGACTTCAGACTGAATATGTTTCCTGCCATCATTCATCATTGCAGAGAAAGGAAATGCCAAAAATGTGCCAAGATAAAAAAAAAATCACTGGAAAAAACATCAAACTGACAACATGAGGGGTTATCGATTTTGCAAGGAAAACGCCAAATTCCAAATGTCACCCATAAAACCCCGTACCGCACAACGCCAACTCCGCGAAATAGAAAATATGCAATTCAAGACAGGAAATGGTATTTGAAAGATGACCACAAAAACAATAGATACCGAGGCCTTGGCAGATACCGATAGTGAAGTGTGTTGACGTTAGATCGTCCCACCCTAATATTGCGCCCGGACTCCGTAACCTTTTACCGCCTGGAAATAGAGCAAAATTCCCCAAGAATGCGTCCATGAAAGCGAGTTAAAATCGTCAAGTTATTCTCCCCAAAAGTTTGAAGGCCAACCAGAAAGCGTACCACCCGTCGTACTGTGGACCGAGCGAGGAGGAATGAATGCATGACCGAAAAATCGAAAACGGAAAATGTGCAGGAAAAGCGGGAAGTTCCTTCGTGGAATTCGTGGCACTAAGCCTTGGAGTAATCGTGGTCGACATCCAAGTTTAGTTTCTGGACTTCTGAGTCCATGTCTAAACTCGACCGGGCAGACGACAGCAACCTCACTTCCTCCTCAGGGATGGGGTTTCCATCGTGTGACACAAACAGAGAGCCACGGCGTTCAGATATACTGACATGTGGTTCGCTGCTCTCAGCTTTCTCCGCGTTATCGCGACGGCTGGGGTCAAGCTCCTCCATCCAGAAGCTCTCTATTGCACCAATCACACATACGATGCCGCAAGCCCACCATGCGAGCACTGAATATCCGCTGTCGAGACCTTTTGAGTGAAGGAAACCGGTCAAAGTTGGACCAAACGCTCGACTTAAACTCGCTGTTGAAGCCGCGACACCGTTTATCGATCCGAGAACTGTCAAGGACGGGGCAGCGTTGGCGAGCAGTATCGCACTAGCAGGGAATGCAATCACGTGTAGCGTTATCTTGCTGATCAATGCAGCGTAGGCTGCTGGTATCTGAAGGCGAGAAGGAAGGAGGACAAGGTAAGGAACCGCGAAGTAGAGTGGCGGCCAGATGGCCAGAACGAAGCGAAAAGCCCGGAGCGTCCCAAAGTGTCGAACGACCCACGGAAAGAGCCAAAGCTGGGCAACCATGGAATAGATACCCTGCACCGCGAGCATAAAACCGATCGTCTTGGTGGACAGAGCTAGACCGCCGGTAAATTTAAACGGAAGGTTTACTGGGGCATCGGACTTTGGTGTGCTCAGAAACACCGGCATCAGCTGATCGAATGACACGCTGTGGCTAAATCGAGAGTCAGCATTTCAACAAAAGTACCCAGCTTTATGGCAAGGCTTACTATGCAAGCACCCCATAGCTGATGATATTGAATATTATCTGCCTCGTGAAAATGCTGCGGAATCCGCAATCCTTGCTCTTCGATTGCCGCTCAAGGTCGTCCTCCTGAGATGTTGGTCGTGGATCCTTAACGGAAGCTAGACGAGGGGAACCCTCAATGCTCTTGTAGTCTGGCGGAGGATCATCCTCGAACAGAAAGTGGTCTGCATCGCGGTCCATGTCAATTTTCCCATCTTCCGGAAGCTGCAAGCGAGATCGCAACAATCCGTCAAGAAGCATATGGCCCAATTCAAGTCCGCGGTCACGGCGATGTTTCTTCTCCGGATGCGTCTCTTCCAGAAACAGAATGCCAATTGTAATCCCCAATGCCAGGATTACGATGCAAACAAGGTTCGGAAGCAGAAAAGGGAAGCGATCAAAGATCGTGTTGCGTTGAAAGAGCCAGGGATAATTGTCGCAAGGCTGTGCCAGGGCACCTCCCATTGCAGGTCCGATGATTGACCCCAAGCACCAAACAAATGGCATTATCGAATATGCACGTGGTTGGTGTTCCTTCACGGTCACTATCTCGGCGACCATCGTCTGTAAGACGCCTATGTTCCCGTTCAGCAGTCCACCGAGAGCGCGCGCAATCATAGCTGTTGGCAAGTTGGTTGCGAATCCGAACACCATCATGCTGATGGCCGTACCAATTAGGCCCATAATAAGGACAGGTTTCCTTCCTATCCTGTCGCTCATACGACCCCAGAACATGCCGGCAGAGAACTCGGCAAAGGTAAACGATGACGTTATCATCCCAGCATAGAGGGCGATCTTGCGATCATTGTCTGTCACATGAAACGACTCGACCATATAGTAGACATAGGGAAAGATGGACATGAAAGCGATTGGCTCGCAAATCCGGCATAGAGCTTGGGAGACAGTCAGCAAAGTCACACTTGGCGCCTCCTAAGATAGGAGAATAATACATACCCAACACAAAGAGCTGGCGCGTTGGAAATGGGTTCCGTTCATGATTCATGCCACGTTGCCGCCCCTGCCAACAGGAGGGCCGGTTGAACATCGTGAAATATGTGCGGCTTGGCTTCGAAATATCTCTAGGGCAAGACAAAGCAGACCCCCCAAAAAATTGTATGCCTCGCGGCGTTCGAATATGGCGGAGAGGAGTTGGAATATTGCTAGGCGATTCTAGGAAAGGAAATCAAATGGATGTCCATATATCCCTGTGAAACTCGGATTCGTTATGGGTTCCGAGTGAGGCAATGTCGAGTTGAACTTGAGAACTGAGAAAAACCAGATAGAGAGACTATCGAACAATCCAAGATAATAAGTCCTCTGGTTCAAGGAGGAAGAAGAGATACGTCAAGTCGAGGAACCCAAGAATATGTGTGCAGCAGATTCGGATCCGACTAGGGGAACACTGGCGGAGGGGGGAGCTTAAAGTTAAATGTAAAGTATCCGAAGTGGGTAAAATATGATCATGCAAAGGACTGATGATCAGAAGAGCGCTTGACTAGGGATGACGGTGGATAAGCATCGTAAGATCCAGTATCCCTTTTAAGCTCCGATTCCTGGGGAGACCGGAAAAGACCGCAAGAATAGCTTCTCAGCCAACGGGAAGATGCAACATGGGCAAGGAAACAATAAAGCTAGGGAAGGGGGGCGGGCACGGTGCCAGCACTGACGGGCAGCGGCAGTGACATGAGTAACGATACAGTACTGTAGAGAGCCAGACTGGACCAAGCCCGAGTGCCCTGTAGGCTGTACTCCATACATCGGACGCGTAGGCACGCAGACCATGCTGTAAATCCGTCAGATCAATGGGAGACCCAGAGCCCCAGTCACCACAGCAGCGAACCGAGCGGCGGGTCCATGGACCTGAGCCTTGGGCCCCGGGGAACAGCGAAGTCGTGTCGCCTAGACATCTAGAAGCACGCTAAGTGTGGCGTAAGGCGACAATGATCGACCCCATCCTCATCTTCCCAGGAGGCCGGTTTAGTGATAGATCTAGCAGGAACGATATCTTTGTTTAGCTAACACAGGAGGGGCCCACACGGCCGGGGAATTTTGGAAACGAATGAATTAACTTTCTTTCGCTGCTGCCACTCCGATAGCCTGCGAGCCGCAGAAAAGGGGAAAGCAAAAAGGAAACGACCCGAGTGCCCTATTAATGATAGAGTTTGCCTTGTGAAGGCAGGAAATGCGGTGTACAACAAGCCGGTATGGTATGTCCGACCAGGGGAAGGTATTTTTTTTATTGAAACTCTGGAGAGATGTCATCACAACCAGAGTGGGTCAGGATCCGAGCCTGGAAAGTCGTTGGAAAGCTGTGTTGGGCGAGTAGTCCCGGCCGGCTCACAAATCATGGGTTCCGAGAACGAGTCAACCGTTAACCCTTGCAGGCGTTGAAAGATGGGGCCGGGGCGGTATTAAGAATTTAAGAGGCCCAGAGAGCAACAAAGGCCGAAACATATGGCCGTCGACGATTATGCTTAATCCTTTTTTTCCTTCACATTCTTCACAATGATCCTAGCTCTGAGAATAATACTCCGATACGTCTGGCAGCTCAGAGCTCAGAGAGCGGAATCGATGTTTGTGATGTAACGCATGATGAAGTCATTTCTCCAACCGGGGAAGTGAGGAGGCTGCTGAAACACGGAGGTGACGGAGCATGATTTGCGTTGGCACATCTGCTGCCCAGAACTCGATCCATCTCACTTTTTTTTTCACACGTCCCACCATGACCACTATGTAAGAGTCTACACAGAAACGGGAGTGATGATCCGAGTGCCGCTAGCGCTCTGTCACAGAGCCCCGAGCCTCTTGATCCTTGAACCAGACTTTCGAAGTTTCGAGGCAGTAGTTGGTCAGCCTGACGTCCCAGACTTGCAGGGCAGAGATAGCAGGGCCAGAACAAGGGGGCTGGACAGACCAACCGTAGGGGGTCATTCTGGTCTGCCGCGCCGGCAAAATCCCCGATCAGCTCGCACTAGGCCGGGGAAAATAATAACCAAGAGAATGTAATCATTTTTGGGCTTTGTCATCCCGAATCCTCCTTTCAAGTTTCTGGTAGCCTAGGGTAATAGTGTCTCGACGTGGGCCCTAGTGCCTGGTTAGGGCAGCGAGCCGCCTGAGATCTTGAGCCACGCGAGTCACGACGGGGATCTGGGACCGTTAGCCGCGTGTGATGGCCCTGCCCACGGCACATCTTTCAGCTGGATGTGATAGGGCGGATTCGGCTGTTTTGGTGACATGTTGGTCGGGTTGGACACTGCGCAGAAGCCGGGTGGATGCAGCAAGCGAGGGCGACTGGGGCCAGCGACTGCACACGACGTCATCGCACCTCGCAGCGGCCATGGCAGACGGTCGGGATCCTGCGAAGAAGCTTCTGCCACGGGCGGCTAGCATGGTTGTGATGTCAATCGAGGCTGATGGCATGTCACACATCCCCACGCGATGTGATCCCAATCTGCGAGCTGTCGATCGCCATTGCGGCATCTGCGGTTGAACTTCCCGAGTCCGGCGCGGCTCACGATAGCCGGACTGCTGAACGCAGCGCAACGCTGGCGCCGACGGCCCATCCAACTCCCCTGCATAGATGATAGGAGTGCGCTGCAGTTCTCACGTGTCCCAATGCGATGCGCTCGTTAGACTGTTTGCCTACAGCAAACCCATACTGTACTTCTGGGGTGTCGTGTGGGATGCCCTAACAAGGGGATCGACGAGCCTGGTTTCCGGTTGGGCGCGCTCACTCACATAAGAGCGCCTGCCACCTGACCAGATGTCTGCAATCTAGTAACTTGACGACTATCCGGCTGGCGTTCATCCAGGTAACTCGAAGTACTGTGGTCTTTGCATAACAGCCCGGTCAGGTGGGATACTGTCAGTATGCATATGCGACATGTCTGATGGAGCTCGATCCCCCTCCCCGGAGATAGCAACGCAACGGCTGCCCGCATGCCCGAGGCTCCAGGATTCGGTGCCTGTACCGTTGTTGTACGGGCCCTGAGAACACCGAATGTTGAGACAACATCATCTGACATTCTGCGACAGCGAAGTGGGGTTTGAGGTCGATAGTACGGAGTACAGTCCAAAAGGCCAGAGAGGCGGAAAGGGAGCGGTGAGGCCCTGGGCGCAGCACAATCATGCTGTGATCTGGAGCTCGAGCGTGGCAAGTTGGGTAACATTTTTTCTGCAAGTTACGTAGTTGGTAGTAGTAGAGCTCCTTCGAGAAGGCAGTCTTGAGTCTTAGCATTCCTGCGGAGCCGGCCAGGAATTAAACCCGAGTAATAATCACCAGGGTCTTCGCGGTCGTTTTCAAAGCAGATCTCATGGAATTCTGTGGAGACACCGTGCCCGACCGATATGACGGTGTACTCCGTACTCCATACACGGCCACAATCCTTCCGGGTGGCGATGCTGGTTGTGCTAGATGCAAAGTGAACGGCCAGAATCACTCTACTCCGTACAGTACTCCATAAAGGTCGAGATCGTGATTCAAGGCATGTTCTGTAGGGAGTCAAAGACAACACCGACTCTGTAGACGTTTTTGCTCTTATTATTGGGCGAAGGGCAATCCTGCGAACGCCTGTCACTGCCAGCTGCCACAGCGATATATCTGGTACTGTACAATGAAAAGAAATAGGTCTCGTCGTCGGAGCCCTATGTGGAAGCTACCAGTCACTGGTAAGGCGCTGTTCCGCTGTCTGTTGGCATGCTATGTAATGCTGTCGGTTGTTTTGAGGACTGCGAAATCATGATCGCCGTCAAGGCGCCGCGGCGTCACGGCGTGCCAGACTGTCGGGCCCGCGCTCTCAGCAAAATGACGTAGCCATCTTACCACGACAGCTCAGTACAGAATACCTCAGGCTCTACCGCCATATCGGAAAGACTCCGGGCCGGCTATGCAGAGTATGTTGGCAGAAATCTGTCAAAGTATCTTGTGTGCATAGGACCGCTAGTTTCTGTGCTTGAGACCGCTCGTTCTGGGCTTATTTTAAGGCAACTGACACGCCTGTCGATACTAGCCGGGAAGATCGCCTGCAGATGACACAAAGAACTCCAGCCCCTCATGATCCTCAATATGCGAAAGACCAGACTGAGAATCATCCAAACTCGACAGCGGCTTCTGTGGATGTTCCGAGATTGTACGAAAATTCCACGAAGCTGATATGGAGTGCGAAGTACAGTTGCCAAGGTCGAAATTGACGGTAACCCTTTCGAACCGTCGGCGATTTCCTGGAGTTTACCGTACAATATTCATCAAGTCGTCGTATTATTTGCCACTCGGATTCTCAACCTAAAAACGTCGAACCGACTTTCAGATCCGTAGAATCCCTTGTTGACACGTTCCGTCCAGGTCACCGCGAAGCCACCGGATTAGAAGCTGTACAGGGTTCTGTTGTTTCGACTACTGCGTAGGGTGCCCTTCGTGGAACGTACTAGTCTGTGGCTGGTGCGGCCGGTAAGCTAACATCTTCTCCCCGGACGAATAAGAAGAGCAGGTTGTATAACCCGTCACCTAGCATCTCTGTTAGCGGCTCAACACTCGCCTGCTCGTGGCTGACTGGGGATACTGCTGGGAAGACCTCTCTTGGTTCGAGTGGAGTCTTATGGAGAATCAGTGGCCGGAAGTCAAAAGCTGACCGCTATGCCCCAGCGAGTCGGGCTCCAGGGAGTCGGAACCGCGGTAGGAACTGTTCACTATCAGCTAGTTGATTCGGACGGTGATCCACATTTGATTGGGCAATCTTCAGGGCGTGGAACATTCTGAGAATAATCCCTGCCGCGCCTCCATCGGGAGAAGCGTCCGGTCCCGCGACGACGGATACGGGTGCTGAAGGCTTTCTTTATCCGGCCGCTATTAGTCATGTGAGCAATAGTGCTACTACTGAGTACGAGCATGGCAAGGAACTATTATTATTCCATCATCACTGGAATCACTATCCAACTCCACAACTATTTTGCCTACTGTTCCGATGGAGACGTCTACTATTGAGAGCCTGTAGCGAATCATAGAAAGCAAATCGCAATCTTGCCGCCAGCCTCACAAGTCCCTTGAGTTTGTAGAGCGGAGAATAATCACGCTTAAGGTAATTGAAGACTTTTATTTTTTTGATTTTCCTTGTCGGGAAGCGCTTGTATTGTTCTGCCAGCCGATACATAGACGAATATACTCCGTACTCCATAGGGGTACAGAGTAGGCGGAACAGGCTGTACAGTACACAGTACGTTCTCCTTGACTGCATAATTTACTCGATAAGGAAATGACCTCGACAAAGATCTTATCCATAGCAATCATTCTGTTTTCACGGAAAAGAACTATCTGGCAAGACGAGCTCCTTGTGTTCAGAATTGGAATATTGACGGCTGCTGCATACTTCCTAAGTACTCCGTACAGTATAAGGTACAGTACCTACTTAAACTGTGCTTGCACTGGCATTATTCCCTGCAGATCTTGCAGGAAGCAGGCCCGTCGCTTCCCCATCTTACATTGTATTGTGTATATTATTACTCTAAAATGAGCTTCCGCCAATAAATGGCGTAGAAGTTCTAGAATGCAAATGGTGGGTAAAGTCTGCTGTCTGCAAGTCATATCACTTCTCGAGATGAAATCTGGGGTCAGAATGGAGCTAAAGCTGCTGGCAACATTTTTCCGACCCTGTCGATGCATGGCCAGGGATCCAAGGGGTACCTAGTTAACGCAAGCAGCTATTTTGCATTGTCTGCAGCATTGCTAACTCGCATTTCCGGCTTCTACAATAATGGTATTTGTTGGATCCCAGCAGAGATGGGCCTGCAGGAACTAATCCCTAGGAGGATACGAGCACTGTTAAGCCCTAGAGGGCCTAGACAGTGGCACCAACCAAAGCAGATTGAGCCTCTGCCAATAATGTCTGGGCTAAAGGACCTTGGATGCAAGGCTGCAAGGCTGTCCCCACATTCAGATAGCTCCAGCCTCCTATTATTCTCCCTTCGAATTAAATTAATAAGGGGCTCAGGTAAAATTTACGGCGTCCCGCTTTGACTGGTTGCCTTGTAGCCTGTCTGGTTAGTCAATATCTAATAGTCACTAAAGTCGAGTCATGCTAGAGTAAAAGAGCTTAGGGTGGCCTTGTTGTTTACCCTCCGGGGCTATACGGACCCATTTAGGCAGCCTTCTAGAACGACGCTAGATCAATGGGGGTGGCGAAGCGCTTTAGCTAGAATCCTGCGTACTCCGTAGAACACAACTCCATGGTCGTGTTCGCGCTTTAGCGGCTTGCTGTACTGCCTAGTCTCTATGAGAAAGGAAGCTTGATGATCCAATTGCACTTAAACGCGGCAGCCTCGTCCGGACTCCTCCGTAGCAACACGATCGGAAACCGAAGAGAAAGTTCTGTGGAGGCCAGCTAGCCCTGCAGACCAGTCGGCCGTCAACCCCCGGGTCTGTCTTCCAGGTTAGCTCATGCCGGTCATCATGCAAGAGTGCCGAAGAAAACAGTTGGCAGATTTCGAACCTGGAACGAGCCATCTTTCGAGAACTTCGAGGGCGCTTGTCCCCTGGGGTATCACGTGTAATGCGCGCTTATGTACAGCGTCACGTGACTATGTTGGAATGATCACGTCCTGTGAATTCTAAGGATTTGATTGCGTGCATTTGATAGCAGAGCTCATTGACTCCAGATTCCTGTCCTTTGCTGCTTTGATCAATACCATATGCCATTTGATAGCGGAAAGATCTGGCAGCAATAGTTGCTGAACTATTGGTGCCATCTTCCTTTCCAATCTACCCTTGAAAAGATCTGTCACCTGTTTGCCATGGATGGGAGGTGACATACACCACAATGACAAAACAGCGGGCCATTCTAGCGCCCTTCCTCTATCCTTTCCTGCTCAATCAGACCCCGCGCTCTAGATACATAACTCTGAACGCAGTTAAGAGATTTCTGCAGTCTCATCGATGGCAGAGCACTGCGAACGATCAAAGACGACCCGATGAAACTCCCTCCTTTGTGGCACCTTCCCGGGACCTTTCTCACCTGAATCCGTCGCCGGACGACTATTCTCGGTTTTTATTCCAGGACAAGTGCACAGTCACCGTCTACGCTGGTTCGGGCGGGAATGGGTGTGTCTCCTTCCACCGAGAGAAATACGTCGAAGAAGGTCCCCCCAATGGCGGGGATGGCGGTACCGGTGGCAGCGTCTTTATCCAGGCCGTTGAGGGTCTGACCAGCTTGCATAAACTGGCCCGCAGAGGGGTTATCAAGGCCGGTCGAGGCAAAAATGGACAGGGAAAGAGCCAGGGCGGTAAAAGAGGCAAGGATGTCCTCATACAGGTCCCGGTTGGAACGGTGGTGCGCGAACTGGCGAGATACGACCCCGTGGAGGAAGAAGAACTGCGTCTAAAGGCTATGATTGCCGAGATGGGAGAAGATGAGGCATTGCAGCTGTATTCGTCCTCTCGAGACCGCTGGGTCCTCTACCCCGGGTCTGTCCCATCTGATTACTTCACGACGACATTTCCAGTGCTGCCCCCTCGGAGGTCGAATCTGGCTGCTCTCCAGCCTAAAGCGCCCATCCATCTAGACTTATCGGAGCCCATGGAAAAGCCAATGCTGCTCGCAGCAGGTGCCGTTGGCGGATACGGCAATCCACATTTTGTTTCGCGGTCCATCAGCCGACCGAACTTCGCGTCAAAAGGCGAAGCCGGCATGAGACTGGACCTCGAATTCGAGTTGAAGCTCCTTGCAGACGTTGGCCTGGTTGGGAAACCAAACGCTGGAAAGAGTACACTGCTCCGCTCCCTGACGAACAGTCGTACGCGTATCGGGAGCTGGGAATTCACCACCCTTACTCCCAATATCGGCACTGTTGTCATCGATAACCACAAAGGGAGACCGCTTGTAGAATCCGATCCGAAAGCCCAGCGTACCAATTTTACCATTGCAGACATCCCGGGTCTGATCGAAGACGCACATCTTAATCGCGGTCTAGGTTTAGGATTCCTTCGACACATCGAGAGAGCCCGCATCTTGGCTTTCGTGATTGATCTCAGCTCCGGAGACTCCGTTCAAGCGCTCAAGGCCCTCTGGTATGAACTTGCTCAATACGAACGGCTCCGCAACGCGAAGGATTCTGTAGAAACAGGCGACGATCTCATCAACTGGAGACCATTTGATGAGGATCTAACTGAGACGAGTCTCTGTACAAACAGCGATTCAGGACCACCCGTACACGTCGCTTACGCTGAAGAGGCACCACTCCCCAACAGGAGGTCGCTTCCTCCACTCAGACTCCCTCCCATCTACACGAAACCCTGGTTCGTCGTTGCGACCAAGGCAGATCTTCCAGGAACGCAGGAAAACTTCTTCGTGCTCCGTGACTACCTCTCTAAGGTCGAGAAGGGAGAGGTCGAGCATCCTGGCGGCTATAAGGACGGATGGAAACAGCAGATATGCGCCATACCTGTGAGTGCCATAAGAGGAGAAGGCGTTGGCGCGATTCCAAGATGGGTGGTTGGACTATTGGACAGGAAATCATGAACGAACCTTAGTTACAGCACCATTGATGAGATTGGTGATGGTATCTAACGCCTAGGCACTGTACCTAGGCATGGCCTAATTCTGTTGGTTGAATTTGGGGGATGCCCGTGTCGCCAACCGGACTATATGCTGTGAATGCGGATTCATGTATATGCACAGTAGTCTGCCTGTATACTGGCTCATGCGATGAATATATCCATTGTATCTTTCTCTTTTCTGTGGAATCAATTGCAAAAGCTCCTGAAGTATGTTGTATTCACTTACACAGTGTAGGATTCTGACGGCATCTCAAAATGAAGAGCGCCAGGTACATGTACATCGCTAACAAATTCTGACCTTATACTCCAGCAATTCCTTTCCTAGAGCCTCCTAGATAGAGTAACCAACGGCAGAATTTATGGAAAGCGATGCGGTTTCCGAGATGGGTTATAAGAGATGCAGGCACTGCCAGTCTGAGATAAGCTGTGGTTCAATACTGCAGTCAATACTGTAGGATAGGATCCCTATGAATGCCACCGTATATTATTTATCTTGTTTCGGTCACATGGGTCATGTATTCATCTTTATTCTTTGTTGTCGATTCCCTGATGTTTCTCGGTCCTCTGTTCATTTGTATGATCCAGATGATGTTTTCTATTGGATAGATGGACGGACTAAGAAGCTCACCATGCACGCGACGACCCTGTGGAGACTAGTTGCATCAAACAAGAGAATCAAAAAGCAATGAGAGCACTGTACAATTGAATACTTAGTAGCTCTTTGTCAATTATGGATTCCTAGAAGATTTTGCAGAATCTGCATCATAGCCCGGTGCCCCCCTCAACACCACTCCGCAGATGACGTGAAGGCAGAAGTGACCAAGACCGCGTACAACCTCAGGCAACACAACATATAAACACATCATTATCTCCCTCCGCAGTTCTCAGAACCCCAGTTCCTGACCAAAAAATCTCTTCCCATGCGCTTGCGACATCCTCTATACCGTTTCTGCTCTCGCTGATGCTTCCTCTGCAATGCAGCAGCTGCAAGCTCTCGTCGACTCCGCCCTCTCCACTATCACCGCTGCAGATCCGCACCCCAACGACCCGATCCACGAATGCTTTGACCACGACGCCGACAAGCTCCGTTCGGCCCTGCGCAACGATCCGGACGGTGCCCTGCGCCTCGCGGACGCGAAACTACGCGTGTTCCCGTTCAAGGATGTGAAGGATTGCTGGCGGCGCCTGTACACGGACGCGAGCATCGTCAAGGCGTGTCTCGCGATCCGGGAAGGCTGCGGACTACAGCAGCAACAACAACAACAACAACAACGGGATGGAAACAACAACTACGACAACAATGGAGGAACGCAAGCTGAGGAGGAAGGACAGGATGCAAATGGAGAAAAGAAGATCGATCCCAACGCGCCATGGCTCGCGCCCGTGGTACACACCCTCGACATGGCGTTGATCATGACGGGCGCTCCGCTGCGCGAGTCGCTGATCGAAAACCTGTTCTCAGCCCTACAGGCCGCGACAGCCGAAGAGTATGGATTTAAAGAGTCAGAATTCGATGACACCAGCGCGAAAGGCCCCCCTTCGAAGCGCAGGAAGCTCTCCCCGCCTCTGTTTCCCCCGGACACGGCTCCAGCGCCAGCCATCAAGTACCCGGTCCCCCGCGTCTCCGCGCCTTCGTTTGACGCCCTCGAACACCATATCCATAATGTCCGCACACCGCTCGTCATCACAGACGCAGTGGACCACTGGCCCGCGCTGTCGAACCGGCCATGGTCGTCCAGGGACTACTGGTTCGAGCGCACCTTTGGTGGGCGGAGGCTCGTGCCCGTAGAGATCGGCAGGTCATACACAGACGAGGGCTGGGGCCAGCGCATCATTGAGTTCAGGGAGTTCGTGGAGAAGTATCTCTGGAGGTCGGAGTTCAAAGGCAGCCAGGGTGGTAATAATAGTACAACAGAGAGAACTCACAATGATAATGGCGACGACGACCACGCTCAGACGGGTTACATGGCGCAGCACGACCTCCTCTCCCAGATCCCCGCCCTGCGCAAAGACATCTCCGTCCCGGATTACTGCTACATCGATCCTCCGGGCCCCGAGCCCGGAACGCCGGTCTACGAAGCGAAGCGTCGCGAGCGCGAAGCGCAAGCGCAGTCCAAAGCCAGAGCCAAAGCGTCATCATCAGACTCTAAAACCGCAGCAGCAAAAAGCAGCACTAATACTAATCCCATGCCCAATTCCATGGCCGCGAATACCACCATGAACGGCCTCTCCTCCAAGGGCAATCACGCCGGCAACCTTCCCCCAGACCCGGGCTCCGGAGAAGAAGAAGACCTAGACGACATCGGTCCCCCGACCGACCCCATCATCAACACCTGGATCGGCCCCTCATGGACCATCTCCCCGCTCCACCACGACCCCTACCACAACATCCTGGTCCAAGTCGTCGGGGAGAAGTACATCCGGCTGTATTCGCCGCACACGCCCGCCTCGCAGATCCACCCCAGGGGGATGGAACCCGTCAGCTCTGGGAAACAACCTCAACCTCAACCGCACGGCCAGGGCGAAGAAAACCAGCAGGGCCAGGAGCAGGAGCAGGAAACGCGCCTCATCGACATGTCAAACACCTCCCAGGTCGACCTGGCCGCGATCGAGCTCTCCCCCGCCGAGTCCGAGCTGTGGGAGTCCATGTGGCCCGGATTCTCGCGGGCCGAGTACGTCGAGACGATTCTGAAGGAAGGGGAATGCCTGTATATCCCCGTCGGGTGGTGGCACTACGTGCGCGGGCTGAAGGCGGGGATCAGTGTGAGTTTCTGGTGGGGGTGATGGTGAAGTGAAGGAAAGTGATTTGTTATTGTATTTCGTGGAATACCTTGAGTCTTGACTTAAGGATGGATGGATTGTGTTATGGTTATTGTTATTATTGGTTATCTCCAGGGACTGAACTTGACTGTCAGTCTGTATCGGAGATGCTTTTTTAGGACTCTTCACGGGTGTGCTGTATGTCCAGTTTCTGCGGGATAAGAATACCTTCTCTTTCTTTTCTTCGAGTTAGAGATAGGAGCAGGAGACACATCCAGTGATAATGAAATTCACCCCTCTAGTTTTAGTGTTCAATGGGAAATCAAACTCTTACTTCCCTTGTCATTATCATTATCATTATTATAGTCTTGCGATTCAGCCTCTCTATCTATCTATGGGTATTCCCCGTATGTATACGTATTGCTGGGAGAAAGATTGGAAGACAGGGCCATATCTCCGATGATTCCGCGCTGAGCTTTCTACCCCCTTGCTACTCGCCTCGGTTTATGTATTTATTCATATCCCATCGCAGAAGTACTCCTGCGTCAACCGACTCGGGAAGAAGAGATGAAAGCAGGTTTGGTATTGATAGGATATGTCACGGAGCCACTACGGTTTCCCAAGTCTTTGAACATATCAAGCCGGATGTCCACCAGTCACTGTAACTCATTGGACAATTTAGATGTGAAAGGACAAAAAAGGACAAAATACCCCATGCGCTGTGGAAGATGTATATATATATATATCACTCAGCTAGATCATCAATAGTCCTAACTAAGACCTTTCTTTTCACGCCCTCCTCACCAAAACAAGCGGCTTCCCCGCCTCGACCACGTCGTTGGGCTTGACCAGGATCTTCTCGACCGTCGCGCCGTCGGCGCTTTGCTCCGCGCGGACGGCGATCTCGAGCTTCATGGCCTCGAGGACTGCCACGACTTGGTCCTTGCTGATCCTGTTGCCTTCCTTGACTTCGATCTTCCACACGTTGGCGTTGAGTGGGGCCTCGATGGGGATGATGTCGGGGTCTGTAGAATATTGAGAATCAGAATGTTTTGCTTTTTAAAAGTGCGGTTTGGATAAGCTGGACATACCCTGCAACAACGCCTCAACTTGATCCATCGGGATCGCGTTCGCCGCTTTCTCCTTCTCCCAGCGCTCAAGCAGCTCCCTCTCAAGCCTGTCCATCTCCGCCTGAGCCGCCCGCTGGCGCGCCCTGACGGCGGCCACTTCGTCCCTCGTCTCGCGGAGCAGCCTGTTGTGCTCGGCCATGTCGAAGATCACCTCCTCCCACCTGTACTCGTACCGGCCGCTGTTGAACAGGGCGAGCTCCTTCTCGTATTCCTCCTCCGTGACGGGGTAGAAGGTGATCTGGTCAAAGTCCTCGAACAGCCACGGCTTGTCCGGGCTGTAGCCCTTCTTGGAGCCGAGGATGTCGACTCCGGGGATGGTCATGCCTGTGAGCTGATACCCGCCTGGGGATTCGACGTTGTATAATCTATAAAACGATGCGTCAGTGACTTTTCACCCTATTCGGGAAGAAAAAAGAAAGAAAGAAAAGAATCCACGTACGCCATGCAGCTTCCTCCCCAGGAGACCTGTCCCGCTGGCGTATACACCCTGCTCGGATTCATCTTCGGGCAGTTCATCCGGTGACGGGGATCTACTGGAAGCGCGAGGGGAAGAGCGGTAAAGAACCCAACAGCCACGACCATGAAGCTCGCCGTCAGGAAGATCTTCTCAAACTCTTCTCGCGTGAAGGCATTGTTCTTCGCGACAAAGTCGATGTTGTCTGGAAGATAGGAGGCGTAGGGACGTTGTGTCTCCATATAGCGCTGCAGTGCTGCTGTCTGCCGCTTGCTTTCGAAAGTAAGCGGGAGGCGGAACAGACGGCTGGGCATTTTCGCTTCACTGAGATCGCCAAGTTCGGCTTCAAGAGAGCAGAGATATTCGACCAATTTCCTTTGTGGGATCTTCAGGCCGTCATAATAAAGCATGAGCGCTGTCGGACGTTAGACAAAGTCGCTTTTCGATACGGATGGACGCCTTACAGTTTCCGCAACCAACCGTGCCGATAAGACCACTTGAGAAGGTGATATCTCCTTTGGCTTCCCGTAAAGCTTTGGTGAGAGCCGTGACTCTAAAACGATGATTGAGGTCGAAGGCACCGTGTCCGTAGTCAATCAGCAGGTAGTCATCTCCACCCTGGAAAGCTGTCAGTTGTGGTCTGGTACTGAGTAAAATCTTTCCTCACCTGTCTGTAAGACACGAGAGGCTGATTTCCTTTCTCTGGGATCTGGTGAACTAGAGCAGACCCGTACCCATCATCTCCCCTCTTTCTCGCGGGTGGCAGGTCGTCCTTCAACGGTGAGATGCCACTGAAATCACCTCCCCTGGCGCAACACTGCACGATTTGATCGACGAAGTTTTCCACATCCCGACGGACGGAAAGCGCATCTTCCAGAGACACGCGCCTATACTTCAGCGTATTTCCAGCTTTCACCTGGCCAAGCTTCCAAAAGTCCGCCTTCACAATTGTGTGGCTTGACACAAAACCGCCGAGATCCGGACAGTCGACTGGGAAGATGACGGGATCGTCACCTGTCCAGTTCAAGGATCCTATAGCATACCCGTATTCGATGACGTTGCTAGGGTGTGCGCCTCCCTCTCCTCCGTCAGAACGAGCCCATTTGGGCTTTGGGCCAAGAAGACGGATTCCGCCTCTAGCTGCATTGTGCGAAATCGTCCAGGTGGCATCGTACAGCATGTCAATACTCTCGGCGGTGAGGTATCCCTCATCGTAAGGACCCGGCAGCGCGAGGAGTTCCCAGTGCGTGGGGTACTTGGGGATGAGGTGTTCGGGAATTCGAAGCTCGCCTTGGACGTCTGGAACCTGATCTGTGATTGCGAGGAGATCTCCAGACGCGAGCTGGCGGCCCTGGTAGCCTCCGACCCCGACCATTGGTGCCGTGGATTTGGATCCAAACCACTTGGCGATATTCGGGAAGCCGCCATAGACAGCAAGATAAGCTCTACAGCCACCTCCAGTCGTCTTGCCAATAGTTAACCGTTGACCAGCGGAGACTCGGACTCTGGTCCACATAGGGAATGGAGCATCGTCCAGCTTGGCTTCCATCGGGGCGCCACAGAGGGCAACCACAGCAGGTCCGAGGAAGCGCAAATCTGGTCCACTCAAGGTAATTTCCAGAGCTTCAAGGCCGACAGGATTACCTACTAAGGCGTTCGCAATGCGAAACGCCAGTGGGTCCATGGGGCCAGAGTGACAGAACCCTCTTCCGATAGTTGGACGTCCCGGCCAGTCTTCGATGAGCGTGTATGCACCGCCAGCAAGGACATCGATAGCAGCGGGACTGAATTTGAAACCGTTCAAGAACTTTGTTAACGTTCTGCCGGCCACAAATTCCTTGTCCGCAAGGATTGCGGCCAAAAATTCTAGATTAGTCGGAGGGCCGCAGATACGAGATTCTGTTAGTATAGTACGCATCCCATTGATGGTCTGGTCCCGCGTGGGGGCGTGATACATGACTTTTGCCAGTAATGGATCTGTGTTTTCTTAGTACTTGAAAGAATAGCTATCTTCAGGCGACATACCGTAGTTTGCGGATACTTTAGTCCCTCTATAGACCCATGTGTCGATCCTGGATCCCGGAATTTCTTTCCATTCTACGCTTTGAAGCGTACCAGGAGAGGGCGCAAAATCTTTAGCTGGATTTTCAGCGTACACACGTGCCTCAATGGCTGCTCCATCCGGACCAGAAGGCTGCAGCTTCTTGAGGTATGATGCATCCAGACCCTGCTTTCCTGAAAGTTGAGCATCTGCTTGTTTCAGCATCAGCTCGACTAAGTCAACGCCGTAGCAGAGTTCTGTGATGCCGTGCTCAACCTGCAAGCGCGTATTCATCTCAAGGAAGAAAAAGGCCCCGGTCTCGTCATCGACAAGGTATTCAATGGTCCCAGCCGACCCGTAGTTGATCGATTCGGCTAAACGGACAGCAGCTTCACCAAGCTTCTGTCGCAACTCAGGATTTCTTTCAACGAAAGGGCTGGGACACTCCTCGATTACTTTCTGGTGTCTTCTCTGAATGGAACACTCCCGCTCGCCGAAATGTATGGCAGCTCCGTGCCCGTTGCCGAAGACCTGGACTTCAATATGATGGCTAGAAGGATAGTAGCGCTCGATGAACACCCCGGCGTTCTTGAACAGAGCTTCGCCTCGGGACCTCACAGTCGCAAAGGACCGTCGCACTTCATCCTCGGAGTGGCATGTCAGCAGGCCCATTCCGCCACCGCCAGCGGTAGCCTTGAGCATCACCTAAACCCAGTCAACGTCAATTCAGGTGAAGGGCTCTGCTCTATAGGTACCGGAAATCCCAGATTCTTGGCAGCCTGAACGGCTTCATCTTCGCTCTGAACTAGATCCGTCGTCCCGGGGACAATTGGAACGCCAGCTTTCGTGGCCAGTTCTCGGGCAGTGTGTTTAAGCCCGAAAGCTTCAATGCTCTCTGGCGAAGGGCCCACGAAGACCATGCCAGCTCCAGTGACCGCTCTAGCGAAGTCTGCGTTTTCTGAAAGGAAACCATATCCGGGAATAATAGCATCCACCTTGTGATTCTTAGCGATGTCTACGATCTGATCACTGTAGAGGAGTCAGATGAAAATGTTGTTTCTATAAGGGGAGCTGGGGAAACTTCACACACCCATCTATGTACGCTTTAGAAGGAGGACCAGAGAGAAGCACTGCTTCGTCTGCCCAATGAACATGTGTGGAAGCAGCGTCCGGTTCTGTATGGATCGCAATGGTGCGGATGTTCAGCTTCCTAGGATGCAGGAACTGATTAGCTACGTACAGTGGAACCGTGCAAGAGATAAGCAATCGGGTACATACTTCGCAGTCTTCAATATCCTCACGGCGATCTCGCCGCGGTTGGCCACCAACAGGGTCTTCAGGGATTCCATTGCGACAGGAAGATGCCGAGCTGCACTGCTCTGCTTCTCCAGAGCGTGGCTCGACCGTTAAGAAGCCCGGAGAAAGAGGGGTTTATCCTGGGCGTCCCCAGCTCGGCCCATACTCCCTCCCCGGAGCCACTGGATTCAACAACCATATCTGGAAAAGGTCAGGATCAGCGGGTATCGCCCCACGTTGGAGACGCATCATGTATCATTGATAACGACCAAGGCCATGGTCTCGGGGTTGGGAGTCGGCAGAGCCTCCCCTCTCCGCGTCCCCCGCCCCTCACTGGTGTATAATAGCGGTGCGATCCATCGAGGAATCGGTTCAAGCTCGGACAACAAACCCCCGTCCTTGACCTCTTCACATTCCCATAACCCTCCAACTGCTCTCTGAGCCGATATACCATCGAACCTGCTTCCGAGAGTCGAGTCCAAACATGGGTCCGATAAAGCAAAAGGCGTTGATAAACGTCGATTTAGGGGAAGCCGTACGTCTCCGCCCCGCACTATCTATCCCAGAACGAATCGATTGACACGGAAACCTTGACCCTTTTATATACAGTACGGCAACTGGGTATGCGGCCCCGACCTCGAGCTGCTCCCCATGATCGATATCGCGAACGTCGCCTGCGGCTTCCACGCCGGTGACCCTCTGATCATGATGGAGACGATCCGGAACTGCAAGAAGCACAACGTCAAGGTCGGCGCGCACCCCGGGCTCCCCGACCTGCAGGGGTTCGGCCGGCGCGAGATGAAGCTCTCCCCCGAGGAGCTGACGGCGATCACCGTGTACCAGGTAGGCGCGCTGCGGGGGTTCCTGGAGCGGGAGGGGATGGAGCTCCACCACGTCAAGCCGCACGGCGTGCTGTATGGGATGATGTGCCGGGATTACGAGGTGGCAAAGGCCGTGATGCTTGGCATCCCCAAGGGGGTTCCTGTGTTCGGGCTGGCGGGGACCAACATGGAGAAGGCGGCCAACGACCTGGGGATCGAGTTCTGGGCCGAGCTCTACGGCGACGTCAAGTACGATGCGAGCGGGATGCTAGTCATCGACCGCAAGAAGAAGCCGTGGGACCTCAACGACGTGGAGAGGCACGTCCGGCAGCAGATCGAGACGCAGTCCGTCACGGCCACCGATGGCAGTGTCGTGCAGCTGCCGCTGAAGGACTATCCGCTGTCCATCTGCTGCCATTCCGACTCCCCGGGCTGCCTGGACATCGTCAGGACCACGAGAAAGGTAGCGGACGAGTTCAACGCAAAGTATGGATTTAAATAGATAGCTTGTTTTGTAGTTTCTAGCATGGGAAAACAAAGCCAAGATTCCTGAACCTGTATTGCCAGTGGATTCATCCGGTGTGTCCCACGGGGAACGGAAGCGCTAGAAAGTTATCGCCGACATTATGAAATTTTTCCTCCATCGCAGCATCAGCGACAAATCCGATATGGTGTAGTGGCTAACATCGCTGTCTCTCACACAGCAGCCGGGGGTTCGATTCCCCCTATCGGAGTGCTTGTAAACGCTTTTTTTGCTCCCTTTGAGGTGTTCCAACTTTTTTACGTTCCTTCCGGAACAGCGTGTTCCAACTTCGAAAGTTCATCAGTTGCAGTTACAACCGTTTCCTAACCTAGAAAATCGCAGACGCAGACTGGTATGAGCGGAAAGCACTGCCATTGGAGTGACAGCAGAAGCAGTATACTAATAGGGATGCAACCTCACAGCACGACTTGATGGCAGGCTCCTAGAACAGCAAAGCTGATGTCAGATTATTCGAGCGGTGATCGGATCTGGAATTTTCAATTGGTAAGCACATGTGTCAAACCAATTGGCCGTTTCCCCGCGAGTAGATGGATCGGAAGCATGGATCCACGTTTCCTTGGCTCCAAGAACATGTCGAATAATAGCATAACGAGAGGGAAATGGCAGACAGGTACCGTCTTGTGCCTACAGGGCAAAGAGAGGCTCGACTGCTCCGCCGCGGGTGTACCAATGGTGTCCACCGATGGTCGGCGTCGAATGCTGAGCGCTATGATTCACGACGGAGTGAGACCGTGAAACATATCATTGGAACCGCTGGGGCCCTTTCTCCGCCAGATAGACTCGCAGCATTCGTCGTAGGGAATCTTGTCTAGAGGCCGCATGCCGCATGACACACGGCGCTCGCAAGATATTGCCTCTGGATCGTCCACAGACGGCCGTTTCTGTGGCCAGCTCTAGCAGCTCCTCGGAGTATGCGTCCATCTCATTCGTGGGGAGCGCCGAGACCGTCGAGCCGAGGGTTCCAGGCACACGACGAGGCCTGCAGAACCGGGGTTTGCATGGCGGAGAGGTGCTGCTTCGGAGCTTCACCACGTCCCAGCTGTCCACAGTTCGGAGGGCAAACCCAGCAGCTCCGGACAGGCGTGGTCCAGTCGTGAGGGTTGACGATGAATCATGTCCGTATCGGGCGGGGAAGCCTGCCGGCCAGCTGCCCAAGACGGCATGGCGCTGTCAAGAAAAGGGCGCGCCCGAACCCCTCGGGGAAACGCTCCAGGCTCCGGCGAGCCCGCGTCCCTGCAAGATGCGCGCCGGACCTGGCCCGTACCTCGTCTCCTCAAATCGACCAATATGCTCCTCCATTCCTCCATCCTTCTCCATCGCGCGGTCTGGGATCGCCCGAGAGGTCAGCATAGGCTGACTCGCGCGTGTCCCGCCAGCTCTGGCAGCTGCCGCATGTCGTGCTGGAATGCTGGATGAGGTGACTCGGGGGTGCCTGGTACACCCCAGACGAAGTGCTGCTTTCTTTCCTCTGCATCTCTGCTCCGCTCGTTGTCTCTGCTCTTCTTTCTTCTGGTCCTTGCTGTCTTATATTTCATGTATCTGCTCCTGCTGAGCAACCGCGGAACGGGCTGGGTCGGCTCGGAGCATGTCCAGGTGACAAAACTCTCTGACAGTCTGCCCTTGAGTCACAGCCCAAGGGTTTAAGGAATGGAGTTCTTCGACTTCGATGAGGCTTCCTGTGCCTCCCAGGCCCGTGAGGACGACGTGGCCTCCGACTGCCTCGAGATCGACGAGTCGGATGCCGTCGCCAACTACGAGTCTCTCCTCTTGGACAAGGAATCTGAGCTTCCTCCCGACCCGCCAGCTGATGCCTCGGAGCAGCAGGAACAGCAGCAGCGGCAGCGGCAGCTAGGTGACGACACTGCTCCCTTCCTCTTCGGCCCGGGTGCCTATCCAATGTTCCCCGCCAAAGAGCCGTGTGATTTCTGCAAGCGTATGGGCCTGGATTGCTTCGTCGCTCAGAGGGGGGTGCTGCAAAACGGCTGTACATGCTGTATCAGTCTCTATCGCGAGTGCAGCTTCACTCACGCCAGAACCCCCGGGAAATTCTTGGACACCTTACATACCGTCAAGGAAGACGTGGACATTCCCACCGGTGGCCCGACAGGAAGAAGAGCGCTCAAGTCTCTGAGCGGAGCGACCATCTCGGACGACCTGGACAGAAGGTCCGGCAAGGGCGCCGCTAGGTTCTCGCGGGAGGTCGTCCGCATCCTGAAGAACTGGCTCAGCGAGCACAGCGAGCATCCGTACCCGACGGAGCAGGAGAAGGATGAATTGGAACAGAAGACCGGATTGAAGAGGAGTCAGATCTGCAACTGGCTTGCAAACGCCCGGCGGCGGGGCAAGGTCCGTCCCCCTCAGCGCAGCAGTTCTCCGGCTCCCCAGGCTGGGATTATTGAAATCCCCAGACGACCACTTCCGCCCGGGGCCGATATGTCCCTCATGACTCCACTGGAACGTTGGAAGTACTCTCCACCCGAAAACGAACCGGCCTCTACAAAGGATATTATTCGAGCCATGGCGACTACTCCATTCCCTCCTCCCAGGGAGCATCCATCGGGTCACGTGCGTTCCCATTCTCGGAGGACTGGGTCTGATAATGACTCAAGCTATACGAGCTCCATGTTCCACGCCCCCTCTGTCGCTAGCATGGAGACCAGCCGGTCGTCCATTTCGGACATGTCCTTTGCTTCTGCCTTCTCCCATCGGTCATCCCTTGGTTCGTTCAGTTCAATGGACCGAAAGGAACGACGACGTCGTCGTCGTAAGCCTTCTGCTGCAGTCAACACATTCAACGAACACAAAGTCAGGAGTGCCCGTATCTTCCAATGCACCTTTTGCACGGATTCCTTCCCTGCCAAGTATGATTGGCAACGTCACGAAAAGTCCTTGCACCTTGCCTTGGACAAGTGGACCTGCGCACCTGACGGAGGTGTGATGCATATACACGGTAAAGCCTTCTGTGCGTTCTGTAGAGCGCTCAACCCTGATGAGGAACATCTTGAGTCGCATAATTATTCTGCCTGCCATGAAAAGAGCGTCGAGGAAAGGACCTTCTATCGAAAGGATCATCTTAATCAGCATCTGCGGCTGATGCACAATGTCAAGTTCCATGCGTGGATGGAGGACTGGCGAAGTACTACCACTGAAATTAAATCACGCTGTGGATTCTGCAATGCGACGTTCACGACCTGGAAGGAGCGAGTTGACCATCTCGCCGCACATTTCAGGAACGGCGCAGACATGAGTCAATGGCAAGGCGATTGGGGCTTTGAACCTTGGGTCAAACCCTTGGTAGAGAATGCCATGCCTCCCTACCTAATTGGCCAGGAGCGGAGGACGCTGGATCCGTTTGGATCTTCCCGTTTTAATACTGGCAGCCCTGCTGCGGCGCCGCCTGGAGAACCTCCTCCAGACGGGACTTCACCAACCCTAAATGTACCGGGAGATGCAAATTGCTTCCATCGCCTCGAAGTAGAGCTCACTGCTTATATTCGACGGCAGAGAGAAGCGGGCATCACCCCCACCGACAAGATGCTGCAGGACGAAGCGCGAAAGATCATCTATGGAACTGATGACCCCTGGAATCAAACATGCGCTGACAATCCCGTCTGGTTGAGTATCCTGAAGCGCGATGCCGGACTTGAACCCATTCCAAACTCGGATGATATACAGCTTGCGAGCCTAGGCATGCAACCGCCGTTCGCAGCTGACGGTGGCCTACGGCACCCGCCAGTCGAGACCAACCCTGTGACAAGGGTTCTGCGCAATTCTGGGATTAGCAGTCCCGGCATTCAAAGTCCCGGGTTTTCCAGTCCCGGATTTCAGAGTCCGTCCTTTAACCAGACCGGCTTCTATTCCGCTGCCCCAAGTATGCCGGGTAGCCTGGCCGGTAGTTACGTGGGCAGTTTTCTATCTGCCGCTCCAGCTCCAGCCCTATCAAGCGACCAGGGCAGTAGCTTGTCCGTTGGTCCCTTCTCTTCCTCCGCACCCGCCAGCGCGCCCGTCGATCCGTTTGTACAGATGGGCTTTGACCCTGGATTCCTACAACACCTGAACGATAGTTACGGTGAGCTTGATGGTTTGAATCTCGAACACGTCAACCTCCGTGACGACGGCGGAGGAGGACTCGGTGGAGAGGCATATAAAGGCGCAGGTACTGTCGATCAGTCTGTTCCTGCTTCTGGAGTCATGTCAGCTCCGATCTCTATTCCAACTTCAACGCCTGCCTCGTTTTCTGTGCCAGGTGCGCACCCGGACCCGCAGCAATTCACCCACTCTACGTCCTTTGAAATGACCGGCTTCAAAAGTTGATTGTGGACGACACTTGAAATGGATGAAGCATGAATATGGGGAAGAGAAAAGTTCTCATTGTCTCAGAATGCTACAAAAACGACAATAATATGATAAAAAGCGCGAAGACATGTGAGAGCCATCAGGCTACGACGAAAAAGGAACTGATATGATGCTGCTTATGGCTGCATATCATATCTCCTTGAATACCTTCACGTCGCGTATTCTTTTTATTCATAGACAGGATCCGGCGTCTCTTGAGGAGAGCTTTGTGTCTCGTTTCTATACGTGTTGTTCAACTAGGTCTCGCTCAGCTATTATGCCCGCTAATATGTGTACAGTTTGCTATGTCATCAACTACGGAGTACATCATCCGCAGGGAGGAACATCCATATGATTGACTGGACCATATACCCGGGCAGGGACAGATATGACGAGAAGGCAGAGCTTGATGCGATACAGTGATAAAGTGTAATAACTTGCACACATGGCGGGTAATGAATGAAAGGGAATAGAGCAGTTATATGAATAATATTATTTTTTTTCACCTCGACTCTTGAAGAGTTCCCACAATTGTCCAAACATATTAATCAGTCGAGCCATCCATAAAGCCATGCAGTTGCTCCTGTTAGGTCTTTTTTACTGTCAAGCTGGCAATATCAGGAGCAATCACAACGCCCTGATCTCGTTTGGGGTCGGGCTCGCAGTCTGCAGTCGGCAGACATCGCTACCTAATATAACCGGAATATTCCCCTCGATCTAGCTACTGCCTAAAATAAAAGTCGCTCATGCAGGGAAAAGAAAGCCGGAAAAAAAAAGGTCCACTGCATGAGGTAAGGCCAGGACAGGATACGAACGAATCCGTCATGGTTATCTATCATGCGAGATAATGATAGTAGGAGCTGACATACAGAAGTTAGTCTTATCGCTACTTCCGGGGATCGGTCCAATCAGTTATCGATAAAATAATTAACTGCTTGAAACGAAACTCGGCGACACAGTTGGTTCAGTTGGAAAGTCCAAACCTTGGGAGGTTTGCTGCAAACCAGGCGGAAAAGGCTTCTTACCCTAGATACACTACTTAAAACACATCCTTCCTGTACTGCAGGGTAGGAGCTAGAGCTTCTTTCTAGGAATCCAGCGCCGTGCAAGCTGCTATCTTTTATCTATTTAATAATAGATAGAGGCACGTCATCTCACGCCGGACGGATAGGTAGGGTAGGTAGGTGGCTGGGGATTATTATACAAGTGCATCATCTGATTCTGATTTCTGACAGGCCGAGCGCTCATATTATTATTATTGACCGCCGACGATACCCACTACCCTCCTAGGTAGGAAACGGCCTAGACTAGCTAGTACTAGTATGTCGACGGCAAGTTGACAACAACCTTCCCTCAGCTACGAACAAAACCAACAAACCATCCATATCCCACGTCTCACTCGGACAAGTCAGACTCGATCCCCGACCGTTGATGATCAGATCAATCATTATATGGAGTGAGCGGTCGGATTCCGGAAGTTTGATGAGTACTATTTATTTAAATCAAGGGGAAACGAATCATAGTCCGCCCAATTTTTTTTTTTTAAAAAAAAAAAAAAAAAAAAAAAAAAAAAAAAAAAAAACACCACTGGCAGACGCAATAATCGGTTACGTATGTATGTGAGTATCTTAGGTGAGACCGTTAGACCGTTAGTAGTAGCATCCATGTCGGGTCGATCCGAGATGCACATGCACGTGCATGATGTGCGCGCCCGGCGCCGGCGGCCCGACGCCCGTGGACCTTACCCTCGGTACAGTAACTCACCTATGGTCTATTGGTCTTGATCTGTCGACTGTCGCCATCGCGGCGGGGTCGCGGTCGTGGTCATCTGAGATGGATCCCGATCCCGGCCGGCCGGCCGGTTGGATGTGGATGGATTGGATTGGCAACCGATCTTACAACCTTACCCTCCAGTCCCGACCGAGGTCGTCGATTGATTTGAGGTAGGTTGAGCTGGGACCCGTTAGTTACCTAAGGTGATGGGGCCCATGGTGGCTTCGCCTGACTAAAGACTAAAACTAACTGAACTGACATGTGAAGAACAAGACCTCTAGGGCTTTTTTGTCTTGTCTTTTCTTTGTCTTGTCTCTCGACGGTCCGACATACATGATCGTGATGGGAAAGGAAAGGGTGGGGTATGGATGTACTGTGTGTGCATACTTGTTTCTTCTGTCTTCTATCTATCTAGCCTTCCGAACTAACTAATCCTTCAGGTTCTATAGATAGGGTTCAGATTCGGATGCTCTGAGGTGATCGATCTGTTATCACATACAAGCGACGGCATACATACCTACGGATACGGAGATCGAATCTATATTCCTCGCAAGTCGACAAACAGACTGAGATTCCATCCAGCCGCAGGGATCACCTCCCTTGCCATACCATATATATATATACCCCAATATCTGCACTGCACTGTACATACAATCACTCAATTAAATTCTATGACAAACGACGACGACAACCATGATCCGCTCGACCTCGACAACAACCACCCACAGCACCGTCCACTCCCACTCCACGGAGATCATCCCCATCCTCTTCACCGTCCTCCCCGCCTCCCTGCGGCGACGCATCGCGCCCGGCGTGTACTCCCTTCACAGATCGATACGGCTGAACTGGTTGTCCCGCGGTGGTGGCGGTGGTGGTGACAGTGGCAGTGGTAGTGCTACTAAAGCCTCAAAAGTTGACCTCCATGGTGGTGGTGGTAGTGGTGGTGGTGGAACTCCAGCCTGTGCGTCGACGGAGCCGCAGATACGAGGGTACTATGACGCGAATACTGCTGCTGCTGCTATGCCTGCTGAATCGATGACTGGTGGCAGCGGGGGGCAGGAACTACTATCCGGTTCATCTTTCTTCTCTGGCAGCTTGTTGGAGACCCAGACTTCTGCTTCTACGCCGCCGGAAGGAGATGGCAGCTTGGACTTCGGCCTGCGCGGGGGCGCGGTGCCAAAGTATGAGGTTGAGTCGGGGTTGAGGTGGAATCGGGTTATTCCAGGTATGATATTATTCCCCAACCATAGAAACTGGCACGTTTTGTGGTATTAAGTGTGCTGACTTGCTCTCCGAAGCTTTAAACCTCCTCCGCAACGCCCTGTACGAAGCGCAGCAACCCCGCTCAGATAGCCATCTCGTCCGGTCCCTGTACATCAACGCTCTGCTCTACCTTCTGGAAGCACTCCCCGAGGACCTCACCTGTGAGGAGTACACTTACATCCAGAAGAGACTCCCGGAAAAAGCCAGATCGTCGACGCTTTCCGCATCAGCTGCTGCAAGCAAGACTATGCGCGACCCTAGAGACAGATATAGATACTCCAGGTCGACGAGTCCCAAAGGTCCAGCTGAACCATCCTATCTCCACCGCATCCTCGCCACCAGCATCATCCACTGCTTCCTTGTCATCCAGTTCCTCCTCCCATACGTCAAGCTGCTTCTGCAGCATATATACCAGTACGAGCGAACCCACCGCATCACGGAGCGCGTGGCGACCGTGACGCTCGACACGGCGAACAGTCTGGGCAAAGGCGGGATCAATATCGGGTCTGCGGTGCTCAGTCTAAGCGAGGGGAGGGTCGGGGCGGCGATCTCGAGCTTTGCGGCGTGGTGGATCGAGGGCGTTACGGGTGGCATCTGCGAGGGGATCGGTGAGGGGATGGTTATCTTGGGTGTTGTGCGGCCCGAAGCCGCTGCGGGGCTGGAGAAGGGGTCTATTTAGAGGTCTGCAAAAAGCATCTATGGATTCTTTTTCCTTTTCTAACTCTGATATGTTCCTCCTATTATGAACTCCGCCGATTTATCAAGCAACTATTAACCCCCAGTGCGGACTCGGAAATCTTTTTACTGGTTCGGACATATAAAGATAGCGCAATGTCTGACATGTGCAACCAAGCTCTCAATTATCCCGACATAATAATCGAACGTTGCGTCAACTCTATGAGCCACTCTCGTGGTGAAGCTGAGTGAGAAGGAAAAGGTAGCTACTGTACTAGAATCCCTTCAAAATAATTTCCTACATTGTCATTTGCCTGTTTCTGAATAAGTTCGTCACTGATTGTTGTCTGACGCTTCGCTGGCAGATGTAGGCATTCTTACCTGGTTGGGTTATGCAGTTGATGGTCGTACAGGCATAGGACAGATCATGCCAGATAAGCAAGACTAGCTCAGTCCAGTCTTGCTTCCCAGACCCAATTGTTGAGACAAAGGACACATTCCTATATCTTTGGTAGAATACCTTGGGTAAATTGTGCTTCCATAGTTCGCGAAACCCTGTGGTCATTGTTACTTTTGTTGTTCTGCGGATATGGGATGCCGAGCCCCTTAGTCGTGGCTAGACCACGGATTGCCGCATCGCTTCCGCTCCCGAGAACTTCTCCAATCCACGTCTTGATCCCCACACCATGTCGACATACAAACTGCCAAATATCCCTTCTTTACGAAGGCATCAGCTTCTGCTTGAATTGTGAGTGAAAGCGCCATTACCCGCTGTGGCGTAAGCCTGAAGCCAATGGCTAAATAGGGACACGTGCACAGTGCAAGCTTGAGGCATGCTCCGCCGCCCGGGGTGTATGTCAGCCTCACGCCAGGAGATCCTACTCTCTGGACCGGTGTGATCTTTGTTCGCAGTGGTGAGTTGTCCAGCCTGTCTTAGCCAAGAAGCTGGTTGGAGTGGCGTGCAGAGTTTGTGTTTGCCCCCTCAGAAGCTAACTGGGATGCCATCGTGAGATAGGTCCCTATGCCTCCGCCATCCTCCGCTTCCAGATCCGCTTCCCTACCTGCTACCCTGATCTCCCGCCCTTGGTGACCTTCTCCACAGACATATTCCATCCTTTGATTGTGCCTCTCACCACCTACACCTTCACAACCGGCTCGTCCAGTGAAGACCCCGTAAGCGCTACCGACGAGGAGAGGTTACCGCCCGGCGGGTTCAGCCTCAGACATGGGTTTCCACACTGGTTTGGCAGGGCGAAAAGGAGTACGACAAGCTCGGTTTCTTCATCGAGGAACGTGAGCGGAGGTGCTGTTGGCGGAGAACCAACCGGCGTGGGCAACAAACCATCAGCTGATTCCAGCGGTGAAGACAAGCCGCAGAGTGAGGCATCCGTACCTTCGACCCCCAAGGGGGATGGTGAGAATATTGAGGCTCATCCTGCGTCAACGGCTCCCGCAACCAGTCCAAATACCACACAGCGCGTGTCTCCCACTCCTCAGGGGTCCCAGTTTACCGAATTCAAGAAAGACGTGCCGGTAGCCGCGTTGCTGGATTATATCCGCTCCACATTCGACGACGAGAAGATCCTCGATGAGCTGCCGCTTGATGCAGCCGGGAACCCGGGTGCTTGGCACGCGTGGCGGGCACATCGCCGGATTGCGAAGGGCTCCGGGAGCGAACCTCGGGGCACCGATGGCTCAGCACCGGATGCCAATCTAAAAAAGGGAAGCCCGCAGGCACGGCTCCCCGGGGATTGGAACTGGGAAGGGGTCTGGGAGAAGCGAGTGCGGAGCGGGATCGAGGCCAGCAAGTCGGATGCCATGTTGTTTGGCAACGCGCCTCGTGGAGGCGGTGATGAGATGGTGAGTGTTCTTGCTCCCCAGATCCTCCAATCATGCAGGGCAAACCCAGGTCCACTTGTTCTGCTGTGGCAGAGACTGATTTGCTGGTGCTGTAGATCCGCTTCCTCAACATGGACGAAGCCACCCTGGCCAACGTCAAGGCGATGATCATCCCGCAGACGGAGGAGGTTCATGAGTGATATGACTTGCATCTTTCTCTCGATTATACCCATTTGGTTCTCAACTTATGGACTTGAAGTAATTCTGGACTGTCTGTTTCCGGCCTCGAAGGTCTATACCATGTTCTGTTAGTATCTTAGCACCTTCCGCAAATGGGAATACTCTGTTGCCCAGGCGCCCTTGACGGTCTTCCTCATCGGGCAAGCATCTAGACTGCACGCCGCGGCCTGCCAGCTCCCCTCCAGGCTGCACGCCAGTATCAGGGACAGTCGTCCATCTCCATCTATCTCTCTCTCCTCACGTCACTGCAGAGCGCAAGCGCGTCCGTTCAGATCTCGCCCATGTAGACGCGTCCTGTGATCCATCTTTTTTTGGTTGACGGCCATCAGACCTACCTGTCTTAGCGTCCTATCCTCGACATGCCCTTGGGCTCGTCGTTCGATATCAAAAGCACCGTCCTTGTGCTTGCATTAGTCCTCGTCCCCATCGTTGTCCTCTTCTGTATTCTTGCCGTCGCTCTCGCCTGCTCGGAGTTCTGGAGCTCCAGACCTGGCCCTGCCGGCGGCCGTCGGTGGTTTTTCTGGAAGCGTTTTCCAGGCAAACACAAAAGGAGCCGTTCTGATCCCCCGTGCCCCTGCGCCTCCGCCAAGGGGACCGATTGTACTGAGAACGATATCGCTTATCGCAGTCCAGTTGAAGGGAAGGAGCATGTCTAGGTAGTTGGCCTGCTCTCTTCCCTTCCCAGATATCCTCCATCTCTTTTCTGTTGACTGGGAGTATCTGCCGTCTAGGACATCAGAAAGGTTGTGATGGACGACGTTATTCCCAAACCCCTGCGAATCGTCAAGAGTCCGACGTCTGTCAACTGCGGGACCAATTCAAAGTGTATTCCAACCTCTTATCCTCGGATCCCAACCAGACGTTCATCCAGAAGGGACTCGAGAGTCTGCTCTGTTGCTTCTGCAACTTCAACAAGCACTCCGCCAATGGATATCGACATGGACCGCCTCGAGGTTCGGAAGATTCGTGAGACTGAAATGAGGTCTCCGAGAACGTCAATCTCCTATTCGCGGAATAGCCAGATTCTTTCATCATCCGCTTCTGGGAACATGGACGAAGTAGTTACCCTTCCCTCTTCATCTGACACGCTAATTAACACCAGACCCCAGGTTGCAACTCGTGGACCTTACTCTAATAATGATTACGTGATCCGGTCCAAATCTGGTAGGAAGTCACGCTTCCTCCGTGCTTTCGAGTCGAAGTCCAGGAAATCCAGTTCTGCGGATCCTTCTATGAGAGTTAGAAGGGTATCGGCCAGTGGGTTGGGGCCCATCTCTTACCCTATTACCCCAATCACGGCACAGGGTTTAGCAACCGCTTCGAGAGGGTGCTCGGGTGGGATGGCTGAGCCTGCAAGACCATCTACCATGCCGCAACTGTCAGGCTCTATTGGTCGTGCGGATTACGGCATCATGACCCCATTCAATGTACCTATAGCAGGCGTGAAGATGGAGGCTGCAGCAGAAACTCGCAAGATCGGCACCGATCCTATATCGATTTGGACCACTGTTGATGTTGCGGTTGATGTAAAGATGGAGGAGCCTATTTCTCCTGAGTTGGCTCTTCCTCTAGACGTCGTCCTCCTTCTGGACAACTTGTAAGCTGCTCAATCCAGTAGTGCAAGTTATTTTTCTGACCATCTTTTCCTTTCAGACCAAGCTCGCCCATCGTCATGCTTAGACAAATAGCCAATAGCGCATATACAGTGGCTTCTTGCTTAAACAGAATGATCGACCGTTTCGCCGTCGGCTGCGTGGATGACAGTGAAGAGGGTGGCTTAAAAATCCTGCTACCCCTAGCGTCTCACTCACTGCACGTCGCCAAAAGGACGATGGACGACCTCAGGTACCTCCAGTTGAGAGAGGCTAAACCAGAAGGGTACGGACTTGACAAGGCCATACTGGAAGCGTCCGACATGCTTCTTCGTTATGCGAATAAAGACGCTCTATCTCACATTTTTCTTATTACTGCCAACTCGCAAACACCATTCCCCTTGCCCAACATTGACAAGAGGGTGGGATTCCACACAATATCCCCTGATCCCCAGTTGCGCCTCTCCAACTTAAGGTCACCAGTCGGATGGCACATATTTCCTGATATCGACACGAGTAACACAGGGACCGTCGAGGTTGCCCTGATGGGAAAAGTATCCAAAGTCTTGCAGCATCTTCGCACGGGAACTAACCCTGGGATCGTTACTGATCTTGCAGTTCGTTTTACTCCCGGCCAAGGATGTCGGATAGAGTCGGTCTTGGATGAGACCTACTGCCCTATGCTCCGTCCAGGCGAGAAATGGACAATCTCCGTTCAGGTCAGAGTACCCGCAGCTTCGGTGGAGCAAATGTTCGGAAGCGGCGTCCCAGCGGACGGGATGCGGATGGATTATCCACGAAGCAGCCAGACAATCGACCAGTTGATGATTCAGTTGCACGAGATGCTGGAATACGTCCCGGGGGAGAGTGACCCGCAGACGATCATGACTGCATCCCTTCTCTACAAACACTCATTACTTCCAGAATCCAGCACCGTTGAGGTATCCCGCTGTTGTGAGGTGGTGCGGGCTCTGCGCAGGGACTCTGGCTGCATCATAGGTGTGTCGGAGGAAGCCGAAGGACCTGTAGGGAATCTCGTCGATCTGTCTCCTCCCGAAGCGGTGCCGAACAAGGGACAGTGGGCAGAATTTGAGGACCCTGAAACCCCATTCCGGCCATCCCTCGATAAGCAAATGTACGAAAGGGGGACGAAAGGGGCCGACGGGAGCAAATCGAGTTTTACTCGTAGCTCCAGATATTCTTGGACGACCTCGACTTCAGGTAGTTGGGGCACGCAGAAATCCGAGATCAAGCTGCAGGTTGGTCTACGACGGATACTCAGCAACACCACCAACCTGCTGCGTAATAATCAATACGATCGTCGAAATTCGGCGGCTTTCGTGGATTCGACAACTTCTCGCCATGATAGGTCTGTCCGGACTCGTAAAGCCCGAGTCAGCCAGAGCTACGAGAACATCAGGCAGAGGTTCAAAATCTTTGGAGACCGAGAGAGGTTCCGCGGGACGCTCCAAGATGACTTTGTCGTGGAGCATAGAGAGCCGAGTGACGGAACCCCTTACGCTTGGAACGGTGTATGAACGTTTTGGCAGGATAAACGCGACGCTGCCATCTTAAATATGGCCATGTCGCGAGACAGGAGTTGGACTCGTATTCTTCTAGAGGTCGATTTGGGCAGACGTCCTTTGCCTAATCTGGCTGCTGGATAGGTTGCCCGCCCGAACTATTAACGTGAATTGGCGTTCTGAGCTTGTTCTGAGCTTGATGAGTTTACGAAGTTATCCTTTAATGACGAACTATCATACATACTGTACATGCAATGCGTTATGATCAATGAGAAATTGATGAAAGAACTCCGCGTTTAATCCGTCGTATATTCGTTCACTCGTCCCGATGTTTTCATGCCAGTAATTCTTTTTGAAACGCCAAAAAGATGTCATATCTCATCGCTCTTTGCTTTCTCTCCAACATTACCAGGATGCTGTTCCTGCCCCTGTCCGTCTTTCTTCGTCCTCCATATAGGCTCCCCATCGTCGTCGAACTCGGCCCACTGGAAAAAGGAACACCCTTTGGCTCCCGGCGCATAGCCGGCATAGCACATCCACATGTACCGGCCTCTCGTCTCCCGCTTGCGCTGGACGCACCGCAACACCGCGGGCACGCCGCACCGGCACCTGGGCGTGTACCGCGGATGCAGCGACTCGCGGTACCAGCGGTAGGTGATGTTGATGCGGCGATTGCCCGCGATGGGGTGCGGCGAGATGGTCTGCGCGGGCGCGATGCAGTGCTTCCACTCCTCCTGCATCTCGGCGTGCATGACGAGGAGCGAGTTGTGCGGGAGGTGGATCGAGATCTGGCCCTGCGCGTTAGCACGAGCATCGTCGTCGTCGTCGTCGTCACCGGCGTATTCACCGTCGTCACGAGCCACGACCCTCCGCACCCGAAACTCCCTCTCGACGCCGAGACTCAGGCTCCCGATGACCGCGCGCGGGCCGAGATACGTCAGCTCGTCCGAGTGGTACCCGACGCTCTCCGCGGGGCCGTCGTAGCAGTTGACGAACGCCGCGTTGGGCACCCACTCCTTTGGTGATTGATACCTGAGCTTCTGGCCCCCCGGGTACCGCGTGCGGATGCGCTCCCGGACCGCGGCGTTCACGGCCTCCTGCACCTTCGCCGCCACGGCCGCCATGCGCGGCGTCAGCCGCCGCACGTCCCGGCGGTACGTGCCGTTGTAGACGTACTCGGACGTCTGCTGGCGCTGCGCCTCGGGCGTGGCGACGTAGAAGGCCGACGAGTGCGGGCTCTGGACTGTCTGCTCGAACAGCTGGAAGGTGTGCCGCGAGAAGGTCCTGGATTCCTCGAGGAGTTCTGCCAGCAGGGCGTTCGCGTCCTCGGAGGGCAGGAAGTTGTGGATGAGGGTGCAGGGGGTGTGCGCGGCGACGTCCTCGGGGGAGAAGAGGTGGAGGGTGCGACCTTTTTTCGTCAGGGGTTTTTGCTTCCTCCCGGGCTGTTCCTGGGGGTTTCCAGGAGAAGGATGTTTTGAGATGATGGCGTAGGAGGATAGGGAGGTTTGGATCCCGGGTGTTGAGGTAGGAGGAGAAGCTGTCCGCTTCTTGTTGTTTAGTGGTGTGCATGTTCTCTGTGCTGCTGATAGAGCAGCCGTCGCGGCTTCGACGGAGCCATCGTACGAGACGAGGACGTCTAGCAGATCGTGCTGATCAATATCCGGGAAGAGAGACAGCAGGATCGCCAGCTTCACGTCCGTTGATTCCTCGGTCTCCTCCTCCGGCGCAGGCGGGTCAGTAGTGGTAGTTGTTGCCGCCGTCGGGGCCGAGGCCGGGGAGAGCCGTCGACGCTTGCGAAACACAAGGGCATCCATCTGTTTGTTTGTCTCTTTGTTTATTATGTCTTGGGCCGGGAGTCAGCCCCGGCTGGGAGCCATGTGGTCGGTTTATGGTTTGAGCTCCTCGCTCTCCTGGATGTTTGTTCTGGTTTAAAGGCAGGGAGATGTCCAGGGGCCGATAAGATCCTATCAGCACGTGACTCTGTTGGGTCTTGCTCCCGAAGTGGCCAATCGGAGGCGTCTGTTGGACATACTCCGTACATTACTCCGTACATGCGCGGGAGATCCTCTTTGGTTTTACTTTGGAGAGTGCCTTTGGATGTTGACTGTGTTTATTCGATCTTGCGAAACTAGGGGTATGAAAAGATATTGTAGGGGCTTGGTCTCCGTTCGTCATTTACCACTTTTTTATCCAAAGGTTGTGTGTATGTATCAGGTGTAGTCTTCCTGTTTCCGAGCAGAGTAGCTCTCACATGCTCGCACCTCTTAGCTAAAGCTGAATAGATACCATTTACACCGAAACTGTTTTGGATTTCAGGGTTCTTTTCTCATCTCCAGCACCAAGGTTTTTTGACTTTGAAAATCGGCTGATTTCCATACGGCGGATATGTCGTAGATAATGAGCGACAAACTTCATCCACGTATGGATAGATACAAGACTCTATTGGGCATGTTACGGTTCCAGGGACAGTAGACGGAAAGCAGTAACTTGGCATGAATAGGAGATACTTCTTTCTGCATTCTCTCGTTGTCTATAATTCTACTCATCCTCGAGCACTCCGGACAGTGGACATCACAGCCCTGCCCTTCTATTTTTTGACATTCGATGTTGCCGACCCGGCAGCCGGACGGCCCAATAATATCTTCTTTGGTCCAGCATACGCAGCCACAGGTCTCGCGGTCCAGGTCGGAGGAGCAGGCAAAAGCGCCGCCGGGTTAGCTGGCTAGCTAGGTCGGTAGCTAAGCTAACTAGGTAGGGATCCACTTGCCATTGCCCTTGTATATCTGGCCCTTCTTGAAGAACGTCGACAGACGCTTCCCCTGGAGCATGCTGTCGTACATCTCGACGAACGAGGAAAACGTGACGGTCGTCCAGCCGGGGTAGTCCTCCGGGTACTGGTAGTTGAGCTGGGCGCGCTGGCCGTACATGTCCTCGACGACCTTGACGGGGCACTCGGAGTAGTTGGCCTCGGCCTCCATGGACGACTGCTGGTCGAGGACGCGCGCAAAGGCCGCGAGGCAGCCGTCGTCGACCATGAGGCACATCTTGAGGCGCACGGGCAGCTCGCCGGCGGTGCCCCCGACGGGGATGCCGAGGGAGCGCTTCCAGTCGAGGAAGGCGTCGCGGACGGCGCCCTCGTCGGCGTTGGCGAGGCGGTCGCGGTCGCTGAAGACCTTGGACGAGTAGGTCTCCTCCAGCAGCCGCATCTGGCTCGGGGGGCCCTCGAGGCGCTTCGGCAGGGCCTTCTTGATCTCGTCGTTCATGGCGCGCACGAAGAGCGGGAAGAGGCGCTCCGAGTCCGGGGCGTAGGTCGTGCGGTAGACGATCGGGCCCCAGGTCTTCTGCACGAAGTCGCGCTCGGGGCCCTCGGGCAGAGATCGCAGGCCTGGTTCTTGCGGGAGTCGCGCGACCTCGCGGTGAAGGAAGGGGCCGGCCTGGGACCGCCAGGTGGAGGGTTGTTCTTGAGTCATGGTTTATTCCAGTTTCCCGGTCGCGGGCAGAGGACGCTTCTGGTTTTCCCTATCTTTTTGTTTCCTGATTGCGATTTCAGGTCTTTCTGATTCAGGCCGTCAAGGGGACCTTGGACGCCTCTTGGGCTGACACGGCCAAGGGACATGATGTCGACATGACATGCATTGCCATGATGCGAACGTGCTGGAATCTTCGTCGATGTGATGGGTTGGGGAAGTAGGTTCTTGTACTTTTGGCAGGGAACAAAGAAAAAGGTATGGTCGTAGTGGAAGCATAAATGTTCAAGCTCCATGCCATACTGGATGTATGGACGGGCGGAGGGGGCTGGAAAAAGCAAAAGCAAAAGGTTATGACAAGGGTGGGATTCGAACCCACGCCTCCTTTCGAAGACACGGAAGATCGTGTTCTTGCGAACCCGACCAGCTCAGGTCAGCCTGAACCGTGCGCCTTGGACCACTCGGCCACCTTGCCTTGCTTGTTGGAGGCTTCGGGGTTCGAAAGCCTGATCAACTCGCCCTCCGGCCATGATCTCCAGGACAAATAGGACTTCATCGGAGGGAAGAGACTGCTGGTTAACGCCACAATTGTTAGTATAGGCAAGTAGTGATGGGCGGGCAGATTAGTTGCGAGGGCGAACAGGGAACCGGTGAAAATCCCCGTGAGTTGGAGGCTCTCGAAACAGAACGCAGACATTAGGGTCGGGAATATATATTCACATGGGAGTAGATCACCGAGATCGGATGGACCGCGGAGAGAGAAGGTCAAGCCAGAGGAGTCCACGACACACAGACACAAGACAAAGACCGCACGCGAGCAACGACCACAAAATCCCACCGGAGAAAAGAAGAACGGCGCGACAAACCGACCTTGGTGTCGCACATGTACTGCGTACTTCTGCTGCCCGGGCGGACTCCGCGGCAGAACCTCACCGCCCCGCGTAGCCTCGGTGATGCGCGCCGCCCGCCGTCGCTCACGCCTCGCTCTCCGCCGTCCGACGACGAGCGCGACGATGAGCTGAACGGGACAGAGACTCAGTCGAATGCGAGAGCGACCGCACCGCCGGAGGGAACCCCGCCCGCGACGCCATGATATGAGTCCCTCCCGAGCCAGACCCAGAGCCCCAGCTTGACTCCGCTGCATCGATCCTCCACCGTCTGTCTCTCACCTTTCTCCGCGCCCGCCCGCCCGTCGAACCAACCCGCCGATTGAGCGACGATGCTGCAGTTTCGCACCGAGGGCTTCAACGGCTGCGCGGTCAAGTACTCGCCCTTCTTCGACAACCGCCTCGCCGTCGCGGCGTCTGCGAACTTTGGCCTCGTGGGCAATGGGCGGCTGTACGTCCTCGAGCTCACGCCCAACGGGATCGTGCCGCTGAAGTGGTATGTATTCCCACACCGATTACTTCTACATAGCCACGGATAGATAGATAAGCTAATGCATATCCTCCGGCAGGTTCACGACCCAAGACTCCCTCTACGACCTCGCCTGGGCCGAGATCCACGAGAACCAGGTGCTGGTGGCCTCGGGCGACGGCAGCGTCAAGCTGTTCGACAGCGCGCTCAACGACTTCCCCGTGCAGAACTGGCGCGAGCACAACCGCGAGGTCTTCTCCGTGCACTGGAACCTGGTCTCCAAGGACCGCTTCTGCTCCAGCAGCTGGGACGGCACCGTCAAGGTCTGGGCGCCCGAACGCCCGACCTCCCTCCTGACCCTGCCCACGCACAGCTGCACCTACTCGGCTGCCTTCTCGCCGCACTCCCCCGATCTCCTGTCGTGCGTCACGTCCGACTCGTACGTGCGCGTGTTCGACCTGCGCACTCCGGCCTCCGCGTCGAACCATCTCACCGTGCAGATCCCCATCCACGGCCCCGCGTCGACGGTGGTGCCCCCCGCGAAGCCCGGGATGCCGCCTGCCCCCGCGGCCGCGCCGCCCGCCGAGGCCTTGACGCACGACTGGAACAAGTACCGCCCGACGGTGGTGGCCGTGGCGGGCGTCGACCGCACGATCCGCACCTTCGACATCCGCGCGCCCCAGCAGGGCCCGCTGGCCGCCATGGTCGGCCACGACTACGCCGTCCGCAAGCTGGCGTGGTCGCCGCACCTCTCGGACCTCCTCCTCAGCGCCAGCTACGACATGACGTGCCGCATCTGGAGCGACCGGTCGGAGAAGAGCGGCGGGGACGCAGCCGCAGACCACATGCGCGCCGGCCCCGCGGGCCCCGTCATGGGCGCGGAGCTGGGCCGCATGGGACACCACACCGAGTTCGTCACCGGCGTCGACTGGTGCCTGTTCGGGAGCGAGGGGTGGTGCGCGAGCGTCGGGTGGGACGAGAAGCTCTGTGTCTGGGATGTGCGGGCGTTTATGGGGTAGGACAGAATCCACGGATGGTTCTTTTCTCACTTGTCTCCTTGGGGCATGACTACTACGACTTTCTGTCTACTGCGATTTCTACGGTCCAGGATTTCCGGAATGTGTTGGCGTTTCGCCTTGTACTGTACTGTACAGACTTTTATGGAGAATCCAGATGTCCCTTCTATTGGGTTCGGCCAGCGGAAAGGGATCATGGACAGCCAGCCGGACTGAGAGGATCCGGGTGGGGGAACTTATTATTATTCCCTCCAGTTGGGTACATCACATGCATGGGAGTTTGGAAGTATGAGAAGTATGAGCATATGGATATCCCGCATCATGTATTATTTTTTATCCCTGGAAGGAGTGTAATACCAATAATATCTGGGCTTCAATAATGAGCTGCAATAATAAGCACGGTTCGTTCCTCCTTGTCTTCACGATATTCTATTATTCTCTGTAAGCAGGGATTCCTTCCATGGATAGATGCATGGGGAAAAAAACAAGAGAATCTATCTGCTCATGCTCAGATGGAAGAAACGGAGAAGAGAGACAAGAGAGAGCAGAGTGTGTATCCTCGTAAGATGTACCCAGAATCAAGTTAAAAAAAAAAGAGTCCAGCACAGAAATCTATAAGTGTATGTCTATTAGGTGTCCGCAACGTAACGAAATAAAAAAAAGCATTGCCAAAAAGGGAAATTGTACAACAAAAAATAACAATCAATCATCTCAAGACGTCCCAAAAACCAACCCGGATCATTTTTTTTTTCATTAGAGCGTATCGTGAAATAGGAAATTTATCCAACCCAGACCAAGCTTCCTTGAGAGAGAGAGAGAGGGCAGGCGTTGAGACGATGCGAAGATCAGAACTGCTCCAGTCTGATTATCTGGACAGTTTACCTCTCCGACAAGCGCGCCTCGACCTTCCTCCTCTCCGCCTCCCTCACGGCGGCCACCTCCTCCCGGGTCGCGTCGTACGCGACCGTGACCTTGTTGAACGGGTTCTCCTCGCTCTTCTCGAACTCCTTCCTGCAGATCTCAATGCGCTGCTGCTTGCGCAGACCGGGGTGCTCCTTCTCGATCTCCGGCAGCCGGCGCGCCTCGTAGGCGGCGTAGGCGGCCTTGTACCGCCGCTCCGGGTGGCGGTCGACCTTGATGCTGTTCGGGCTTTCGGTAAGGGAGAGGGCGTCGAGGGCGTTCTCGATGCCGGAGGCGTTGAGCGTCGGGGCCTTCCGGTTATTGTCCGAGGGCGCGTCGAGCTGCGACAGGTCCAGCGTGCCGCGGGTCTTCTTGGTGGCGGTCTTGTTGTTCTTGGGGCCCTTGGGGAGGGATGCCTCCTCGGCGGCGAGGAGCGCGTCGCGCTCGGCCTTTCTGCGCGCGGCTTCGGCCTTCTTGGCTGCTTCTTGCTCCCTGCAGTTTTGGTTAGTGCCCGTTTAGCAAGGCTGAAACAGACTGGAGGAAATTGTGCGACGGAGCTGTGACTTACTTCTTGGAGTTGTCCTTCGCTCCTATCGCCCACTTCGCGTCTTCCTCGGCCGCCTTCCTTGCTTCCTCGGCGGCTTTTTTCGCAGCAGCAGCTTCCGCCTTCTATATATCAATCAAAGTCAGCATTAGTTCAAAAAGACGTAGTATGGGATGTTCACTGGGTAAATAAAAAAAGCGGGGGCGGGGTTACACACGCGAGCGTTTCCAGCCGCCTTCTTGGCGTTCTCTCCGCCTTTCTTTCCTCCCATTTTTGGACGGGCCTTAGACAAGTGTAGAAGCGAGTGTATTCAGGAAAACACGCGTGTTTGAGTGTTCCTTGCGTCCGTTCGGAACGCTGTGCAGGAGGTGGAGTTGACGATGTCTGCTGCGGCGGCGGCGGAAGTTCAGGTCGGCGGTCTCGAGAGCGGCGCTGCTGACTAAGGTCCGGGGAAGCTCTCCATGCGTGCGCATGTGATCTGCAAAGCCCTCGTTCTCGACGGTATCGGAGCCCGAGAGCTACCGGAAGTGGCAATCTCCAAATCCCCCAAATCCCCATACCGCGTCTCTAAATAGAGCCTCTTTCTGGGAAATTTACGATTCTTGCATACGTTACTACACAAATAGAGTAAATCACTCAATGTCTTGTGGCATGCCTATCCCCATGACAGAGACAAGATCATAAAACTCGTGACATGCAGTATCGTGCCATTCCAAGGAAGCCCACAGTCTGATCCCAGTCTGATACCAGTCCATCCCCAGAATCTCGCAATAAAGAACCATCCCATTCAAAACCGTAAACTGAGAGTTGAAGTGGATGGGTGGTTGGGTGGCTTGCTCTTGTCAGACCTCATTCCATCATCAGCAAATTGTAATATCCTCCATCCATGCCGCAGATCCCTTTCTGTCGCACGGAGTAGACGTTCCCTCCCCGCTCTGCCCACCAAAATGAAACCGAAAGACATTATTAGAAGGAATCAGAAAAGACATCAAATAAGAGATGAAAGCATGCAAGGGAAGCCATGAGAGGAAAAAGAGGAATGGAAATAAAAAGACAATCATGTGTGAGAATAAAGCACACGACCCTGTGCACAGGAACTGCACTGGGCATTTCAGAACTGGGTGGGACATTGAGCAGATTAGAGTTTTATGTCCCAGATTTCTTTTTCCCACATTTTGATACCGGTGATGTCCTTGAGTTTGAGACCGGTTTTGATACACAGGACACTCTTTCTAGAGCGATCGTCATCGTCTTCGCTGTCGTCGGGAGTCAAAGGCTCTAACTCGGGACTCGCGCTTCCTTGTCCGGTGCTCAAGGCATAGTCCGATGCCAGGGATGCATCCTTTGCTTTGCCTTTTCCTTTAACCGCATACCCTGTGCCCGACGCGTAAGTGGAGCTAGCCTTCGAATGCACCTGTCCCAAAGTTGTAGAACGACGCTCAGCGTCACGTGCCGAATCATATTGGCGCGGCTTTCTCTTCAGCTGCGTCACAGAATTGGATGTCGGCCCATTCGACTTCGCCGAGTAACAGACTGCCACGTATTCAACCCGAAGCGTAGGACAATGCACGATGTTATCGACAGCGCAAGCGCGGAGCTCGCGTAACACGCTGTCACAGGTGTCAGCCGCGTTTGTAAAGAGGACCTGCAAAGCGACAAGGGAGCGTAGGCCCGCGATTCGTTGCATGAATAGATGCTGTTTGAGGAGAATGTTAGCTCGATCACAACTAATCCAAAAGGGCGTACCTGGAAAGACTTACGAAATTCGACGAGCCCAGGCCGACTGCAAGCTCTGTAAGCTTTGAACCAAATTGGGTTATCAGGAGAACGGATTTCCGATTCAGAGCCCAGCTGAAATCCTCGTCGTTACGAATCACCAATCTTGTCAGGTGTCGAGAATGTTTCTTCAAAACCTGCTTTCTGATATCTTCGATTGTGACGCTGGTTTTGGCGGCGAAAGATTCTACCTTGGATCGGCTGCTGCGTTCAAACATAAACAGCTCTGTAAGCTCATCAAGATCATTCAGGAACGTAAGAAGGGTCGGCGTAACATTGTCCGTATGAATCGAAGTCAACTTGAGAGGGTTCGTCTTTTGTAGTTTTGTGAGCATGGCCCAGAAATTGCGCTGCGGACCGACGTTCAGCAAAGATATGTGCTTGAGAGAGCATACGTCGATTGCGCGGAACAGAACAGACGCTTTGACTGGAATCAGGTGTATCGAGAGACTTTCCAAGGAAATCCCGTGATTCTGTCTGAGATAGTCCTGCACCACCTCATCACTCGACCTGCTTTTGCGATCCTGCTTAGCATTTTCAGTCATGCCTGGTGGTTCTCTCACTGCCTCTTTCCCTTTACGGGAAGCGGTATTCGGAGCCTCGATGCGTTCAGCCTCTTCATTTGCTCCGTTCTGGAACAAGGGGACGCCGGAGTTTGAGCTTTGAGTCTCGTTATCGGCACCGCTATCGGCATCTTCGACGAACTCTTGATCCTCTCCTGCGTCACTGTCGTCGTCTGGGTGTTCCAGGTCAATCATATCCGACAATCCATCGTCAGACTTACGTCCTGTTCCCTTGTAGTTTAACCCGGTAGTCTGAATAGTGCTGCCTGATCCGTCGTTAACAACACCTTCGTTGACTTGGGAAGAGGTAGAAGCTGAATTGACCACAGCCCCTCCATTCCCTTTCCACGTCGATGTCGGCTTTGGTGCCTTCATCGACAGGGGGACTGGACTTGGGGCAAATGTAGGGGTTAGTTGGAAATATGTCGTGGTAGGGTAGTACTTGCCATGAGTTCCGACAAGTTCTGGCTGGCCGCTTTGGGTTACCAGGGAGAAGAACGACATCTTGGCATCGTTTATGACGTCGTCAATGCCCGCGATGATATTGTTTGGAGTACCGACATTGCTCTTCGATGGGCCACTTTGGCCCAAACTTGTACTGTTGATTGGCGATATCTTGCCATTGGAAGATGCTGTTTTCTGCTCGGTATTCTGTTTTCGCTCCAGGTACCTGTTCGCTGCTTTCTCTATCCTTTCCAATGCCTTGGCATGCTTGGCGGATTTAAGTGACGACAGTTCCTGCGTAATCTTTCGCAGATTCCCCACAAACAGCTTGTCCTCGTCTTGTTCCGCAAGGGCCCTTGCACGCTCCCGTGCTTCTCTATCTGCAGCCGCGATTGCCTCTTCAAAGGCCTGCTCCAGGAACCTCTGCGAGGTTGACTCCTTCTGTAGACCGAGTAATTGGGCAAGCACCTTTTCCTGAACAGATCGTTCATTTCGCACATCCGCGTCGTTTGGAGCAGAGGCAGAAGATGCCCCAAAGCCGTTTGCTGTATCAACAATAGGAGGTAGAGGGGGCGCCAGACCATCAAGGTCGTCAAACTCGTCACCTTCCTGAATGGTCTCCGTGTCCGAGACACTTGCAACGACCTTCTTGCGGGCCTTCAAAGCGCGGCTATCAGAAAAGGAGAGTCTCAGGGACTTGAGGGATGAAGAGGATGATGATATGCATTGCGCTATCTCCGGGATGTATTCCAGGCTATCGATATCTAACACAGCCAAGCTTTTCAGTCCAGAAAACTGCGAGAAATTCTGTAATCCATGGGTTGCTTTGTGCACGTCAAGTCTCTTTGTGAGCCTGACGTCGGGCGTGCTGGTTGGTGGCTTTGGCGCCATGTATGGAATAATAGATGACGGATTACTATGGGAAATGAGCACATGAGCAGGGTGAGCAGCATGTGGATGATGGAGATGGTGGTGATGATGAGCGCCATGAGGAGCAGAAGGTATTGAAACAGGGGCAGGCGGAGGCGGGACAGTGATTGACGGAGTGACGGCGGACGCGGAGTGCAGTGACGGTCCAGCCTGGAGACGAATATGTAGATTTTGGAGAGTTGACATCTTGCTTAGAGTTGCGAAGACCGACTGACTGATTTCCACACGGACATTCCATCTATAGGCAAATTAACAGGAGGAGGGTTAATGGGACCTTGAAATTACCTAAAAGTCTCCAAGGCATTCACCTTCCTCAACGTGGCCAGGAGGAGGGTATTGAGGAACTTTCCACAGGTATATTCATACTTGAACTCTCGGGAAGCCCTCTCCCCACTATCACCTCCGCTGGCGGTGTCCATCGATATCTCCTTGATGTACCTGGCATAGTTGTAATTACTGGTTGTCAGCGTTTCCAGAATCCCGGCGAGATGGTCTACAGCGAGTTGGCTGTTGCTGCTATCGTCATCCGCAAACACATGACTGAATGTGCGGTACAGCTGGGCAGCAGCCAAGTCGCGAAAGGATCGAGAGACCCGGGACAAGTTGGCCAAATCCTTTGGTTCTGCCTGAGCACGTGGATTAACAACATCAGCTTCCACGCCATAATCTCTCGAAGAACACGCTGCAAAAAATACGGTTTCTCACATATTTGAATATAGCCTCGAGAGTCTCGGAAGGGAGACTGAGAAGATGTGGCCTATCGTGGTTCTTGCTGGATGAGCCTGCAGACAGGCTATTCAGGTGGAGAGCCATGATGGATCCTGGTCTTTCAGGCCGTGTACGTGCCTGTATATCGGAAATTTGACTTCGATGATCAGTGATGCCTCCTTATACGTACCTCTGGATCACCCCAGAGGTTCTTTAGTTGGAGCTTCAGATCAAAGCACAGGGAGGGATGCACCAGATGGAAGAACAGGATGATAGCCTGCAGCAATGTGCAGTTGAGGCACAGAGACAGCAAGCAGGACGAAAGGATAGAAGAGTTGGGAAGAGTGAAAGGACTTTTGACGGGAAGGGAGAACAAGAGAGGCAAAGAGGGACGAGAAAAAAGAAATATAACCGGAGATTCGAAGCAGACGTCACCTTGCTTCGAGCGCGTGGCTGCCAGGATGCTTTGCACGTCGTGGCGCCCGCCCCGCAAGACCAGGAGCAGCAAGACAACCAACAGCAGCGTCGCTGGACTGGTTGACGGTTCAGAAAATGGAGAGTCTGATGTTCGTTGGCATGGACTCAATCTGTGTTGTACATGTTTCAGCGGACTCAATGGGGCTGTGAGGATTATGAAAGACCCTGTTATGGTACGAAGCTCAATGCGTGCAGTTCTGTCGCAGGGTCGTCGTCGAAGAGACCCGGATAGCAGATGGGAGCAGGCGTGTGGGGAAGGACGCCGGGAGTTGGAAGTCACTCCGCCGCGCGACTTCACACGCCCAGCCCCTATCTCTCCATCGCGCTGCACGGGTCACGGATTTCCCCGCGACAGCGTTCTTCCTTCGCTGCATCTGTCAGACAATGCGGGGAGTTTGTCATTTACACTGTTCATGACCATATTTTGAAGAATTTTCCCCGGTCAGGCCACTGTTCCATGATCTGACTGTTTGCCCGCCATGCGTCTCTTCTCCATCCTCACTCCGACTCTCCTCCCCTTCCTCCTGCTGTTTGCAGCCTCGGTGCCTGCTGAGCACACATCCAACTGGGCTGTGCTGGTCTCGACGTCGCGGTTCTGGTTTAACTACCGCCACCTTGCCAATGTCCTGTCTCTGTACCGCACCGTCAAGCGACTCGGGATCCCCGACTCGCAAATCATTCTGATGCTGCCCGACGACATGGCCTGCAACCCGCGCAACGCCTTCCCCGGCACCGTCTACAGCAACGCAGACCGCGCGGTCGATCTCTACGGCGATAACATCGAGGTGGACTATCGCGGTTACGAGGTGACGGTGGAGAACTTCATCCGGCTGCTTACGGATCGGCTGGGCGATGACGTCCCGCGCAGCAAGCGCCTGGGCTCCGACGCCGGCAGCAACGTGCTCGTCTACATGACGGGCCACGGCGGGGACCAATTCCTGAAGTTCCAGGACTCCGAAGAGATCGGGGCGTGGGATCTGGCGGATGCGTTCGGCCAGATGTGGGAGAAGAAGCGCTACCATGAGCTGCTGTTCATGATCGACACCTGCCAGGCAAACACCATGTACACCCACTTTTACTCGCCCAACATCATTGCGACGGGCTCCAGCGCCCTCGACCAGTCGTCCTACTCGCACCACGCGGACAACGACGTCGGAGTCGCTGTCATCGACCGCTGGACCTACTACGTCCTCGAGTTCCTGGAAACGCAGGTGACCACTCCCAACTCGAAGCTGACGCTGGGCGACCTCTTCGATTCCTACGACGAGACCAAGATCCACTCGCAGCCTGGTGTGAGATGGGACCTCTTCCCGGGCGGTGAACAGGCGGGTCGACTGCGGACCGTCGTCGACTTCTTTGGGAACGTCCAGAATGTCGAAGTTGAAAGTGCGAACGCGACGGGACCCGGCTCGTTGAAGGAAGACCTGGCGGAGATTGCGGCGCTGGTGGAGAAGTGGCGGAAGCGAGACCAGGAGTATCTCTCTTTCCTCCAGGAGAGCGAGGGCGCCAACAACGCCAGCCATCCCTACAGCTCGGACAGGGAGAAAGAGTCCCGGACTTCTTACTCTCCTACTCCACAGAAAAAGATAGCTGGTGCCACGAAGATGGCGGAGGAAGACAGCTGGCGTAAGCGCCTCGTCGGGCTAACCGTCCTGGGCGGATGTGCCGCTGTCTGGTTCGCCGGGTCTATATTGGGCAAGTCCTGAATCTGTCGTACTCACTCTTTTGCTTAGCAATACTTTTTTTTCTTACATATACCCCTGGTTTTGATTGATTGTGTACTGTACGGTTTCTTGCTATATAGCGTACCATGATAAGGATGGCGTGTTGGCGTTAGGAACGGAAGAGCACCGAAAACTCAAACCATCGCGAGTCTTAGAAGATAGATTCTAGAACCTTATGCCAAAACAGCTACCAGTGGTAGTTTATATATACCCATTTGACAGTTGAGTGCTTCGGCATGAAGACCACGAAGGAATGGCTGACTTGACGTTGTCCGATAGACAGGCCGAGATCATATGATACTTCTATTCTGTTCTCTTCTATTTAGCACAGAGTAAATTGAATGGAAGCACGAACTAATTATAAGAAGCGTATCTCATTGAATGCTTGGTCGGCATAGTATAGCCGATGGATCCATCATGCAGAGGGGACATCATATTTGGAGCCAGTAGCCCCATCGATGACCGTTTACTCTGTATGGAAGGTAGAACGTCCAATGCTAGCATACGTCTCGTCCTGGGATTTAATAAGAAAAAAAAAATTCAATGAGCACCAGATCATCCAGCAGGATTATTGTTCGAGCCAGAGATGCCAGGCGGTGACGCCCTAGGCCCCAAGCGGCGTAGGTCGGGAGATGAGGTGTCGGGCGCGGGCCGGGGCGCGGAGGCACGTCTCGACGCGTCGGGCTGTGCTGACAATAATGCAACAAGACTCTCCTGCTTTGACACCGCGCACTATGGACAGCGACCACGGGGCCATTGGCGTCATATACTGATATTCTCGTTCCTCTTCCCTCCCAAAAGAGCCTTTCTAGGCTCTTAACCCTCTTTTGTGTGTTTCTTCTGTTTAATTATTCTCCCGGTCCCGCTCCCGGCCATGTATCTCCCGCGTCACCTCATCTCGCACCTCTACCTTCAGCTCCTCCGATCCCACACCCCCCTCTCCCCGCCCGTGCTGATCCTCGTCGCGCTCGAACCGGACGCCCTCTGCGCCTGTCGCATCCTGACCGCCCTCCTGAAACGCGACTACATCCCGCACAAGATCCAGCCCGTCGCGGGATATGGCGACCTCGCGCGCGCGGGCGAGGAGCTGGTCAAGCCCATGCGGACCACGCATGGCGGCAGCGGAGGAGTTGTCGTGTGCCTGGGTGTCGGTGGACTCGTGGATCTGAGTGAGATCCTGTGTCTCACGGTCGAGGGGGAGGAGACGGAGGATATGGGGGGCGTCGAGGTCTGGGTGATCGACGCGCGGCGGCCGTGGAACCTGGAGAACGTGTTCGGTGGACAGCCGGGGCCTAGACGGCAGTTGGAGGATGGTGAGCAGAATGCGCGGTCGGTGAAGACGCGGGGCGTCGAGAAGGGATGTATCAATGAATCTTACAAGTCGGGAGCGGGCGGCGTCATCGTCTTTGACGATGGGGACATTGAGGAGGAGTTGACCGCGGAGCGGGAAGCGTACTGCGCGTTGCAAGAGATGCCTGAGATTGACGAAGACGATTTGGACGATGATGACGACGAGGAGGCAGGTGACGACTCGGGGAGTGAGGACGACATGGGGAACGGCTCCGGGTCAAGTAGCAGGAAGCGCAAGTCATGGCGAGACGAGGAGGACGAGTATGATGACGACGATGAGCCGCCTCGACAACGGAGGAGGAGCAATTCGGTATGTTTTCGCATCCTTTCTTTTGGAATATCTCAGACTAATCTTTTCTATCAGAGCTCCCCAATACATTCGTCGCCCACCAAACTGATTGTGCACGACTCTTCCAACTCGTCGCGTTCTCCTTCCCCTCGTTCCGACTCACCATCGCCTCTGGCGCCAAAGCAGCCTTCTGCGCGCACATTACGGCGACGGCTGCTTCGTCTGAAAAGAAAACACGAGAAGGTGCTACATTCCTACTACAATACGGGAACATACTACTCGGAGCCTATATCGTCTCTGCTATATTCCCTTGCGTCCGAACTGGGCCGTGAAGACAACGACCTTCTGTGGCTTGCAATTGTTGGAGTATCCAGTCTGGAGCTATCTGGTCGTACCATGTCTGGTGTGGGCATTTCCAACGCATCAGAGTCTGGAGGGTCAGCAGGTTGGGGCGGAGAACGAGGCGAACGGATTCGCCAGATCCTCAGAGACGAGGTCCACCGTCTTAATCCTCCCGATCCCTACGAGAGAGACCGCGATCTCAGGGGGGACATCAACGGTGTTATCCCGACGACTGCGCGGTCCCCGACGGATACATCGATCCGGCTTTCGCCAGAACCCCGATTTCTTCTCGTGCGGCACTGGTCCCTCTACGAGAGCATGCTGCATAGCCCCTACCTGGCGTCACGGCTTCACGTCTGGAGCGAGAGTGGGCGGAAACGGCTACATAAGTTGCTGGCCAAGATGGGCGTCAGCCTGAGCCAGTGCCACCAGAACTACACGCACATGGACATGGAACTGAAGCGCGTGCTGCGGCAAAGATTGCTCAAGTACGCGCCGATGTACGGCCTGGATGGGCTGGTCCCGCCACCAGCATCCGGACATGCCAGCTCCCGCGAAGGGTGGGGGTTTGTACGCAGCTGGGGCTGGAAAGCGTGTCTCTCCGCCACGGACGTTGGTGTGATAATCGGTGCGATTCTCGAGGTTGGACCGCACGACCCGTCCGCAACATGGGACCCAAGAAAACCTTCAGGTGCAAGGAACGGGAGCGAAGCGTCTAGAAATGGCACTGCCTCAGAGTCGGACCCTAACAACTTACTCCCCCGGTTCTGGAGCGCCTACGATGCCCTTGCTCCCACGTCGGAGTCTCCCACTCTTCTCCTGGAAGCGCTTCCGCTGGCCCAGCACCTACACCGGGCGATTCTCCGCACGGGAACATCGCTCCTGTCGAAGCACCAGATCCGTCACCTGCGCGCGTTTCGGATCGCCGTGGTGAAGGATGGCCCGGATGTCAAGCTGTTCACGAACCCGGGCGCATTGACCAAGTTAGCCCTGTGGGTCGCGGAGGCGATCCGGGTGCAGGAGCGGGAACGAGGTGACGGCGTGAAGATCGGCAAGAAGCGAGCAGTCGGGACTCCTCTCGTCCTGGCTGGATTGGACGAGGACCGGGGCGTGTACGTCGTGGTGGGCACCGGCGGCGGCGGAGGCGTGGTCGACTTCGCCGCCCTGCAGAAGCGACAGGAGGAGCGGCGCAAGAAGCGAGAAGCAAAGGAGAAGGAGCGCAAGGAGCGCGAAGAGCGACGCGCGAAACGCGACGCCGAGAGAGCGGAACGGGGTGAGGAATACGAGGAGGACGAGACAGAGGAGGAGACGGAGGAGGACGAATCGTCCTCTTCCTCCTCCGACTCGGACTCCGACGACGGCGAGGCCTGGAAGCGTCCACACAAGCATCTCGTCCGGAACCGGTTCGGCATCGCCTTTCAGGAAGTCGTGCAGGAGACGAACGCCCGGGTGCGGATCGACAGCTTCGAGCACTGCGTCGTGGAGGTGCAGAAGGAGGACCTGGGCGCGTTTCTCGAGGCGCTGAGCTTCCGGAGCGTTGTCGGGTAGGATAGCGTCTCTAGTCTCTCTGTTCCAGATAAGATACCAGTCTCTCTCTCTCACGCGCGCACGCTTACGACCGTTCAAGCTATCTGCTTCTTCTTTTGTTTCTTTGCATTCTCATGATGACATGCGCATGACTACTCGCTGCTCATATTATGACAATTTACTGCATACCTGACGCTATAGGGTTCTGTTGAGTTTCAAACATGGAAAGGGATACGGTAGATCACGGTAGGAATAGGCTAGGCTGTGGAAAGGGGAAGGGAAAGGAAGGGAAAAAAAGGGGTGTTTGTTATTTAATGACAGTTTTATTTCATTTCTGCATTTTTATACTCTTGTTAAAGGCATCCCCCAGTCGCAATGTTGTCTTCTGCTTTCTACGTCTATTGCCGTCTGTCTGTCTGTCTGTCTGTCTGCATGGGAGCACGCTTTGATTTGGACTGGCCCGGTGTCGGTGGCGTTTTGGATGTATGGATGGTGCGTTGTCTGTTTCACCCATGGGGTGCTTGCTTGCTTGCCTGTTCTCTACTGTTCTCTATCTATGCATTGATTGGATTTAGCTGTAGAACCCGGATCGGTGTGTCTCTGCTCTGATGTTCCCGACATCCGTCGATGCGCAAAAAAAGACTCGTAGCTGTGCCCGGTCGGTCCTTATGTCAATCTCCGATCCGTTCACCAGCTGCCGAAGCAGTAATAGTAATAATAATAGATGCGTGTCAGGTTGTACTGCTGTACTTCGTATCAAGTCGGCGCATCTCCGATCTGGGCCCCAGTTTACAAAGTCCAAGAAGTCTAGAACCGTGGGACACTCCCGAGCCTTAACTAACCAGACTTTAGTTAAGAAACACCCCTAAGAATCATCCGGATTCTAGACTCTTTAGAGGCAGGCTACCGTGGGGAAAGCTCCCAAGCCCCTCCGCTCCGCAGGCGAGATACACCACTAATGGTAACCAAGAAAACTCTCTTTATTATTATTTAAAGCGTTTCCGCGGGCATCCCCCGAACTCGTTTTCCTGTCCGAGTAGTTCCTCTCATGCGGGGAAGGAAGAAGCTGCTCCAGTTCAACCGCACGTGGACCTCTCTGCCCTTGATGCTAATAATATATCAGCCAGTTATCTGACCAGCCCATTCATTCTCTATACATCTAACCGGCCAATGCAAGTCAACATCGACTAGATATCCTCACTCTGTTAGCTGAAGTATCCATTCTCAAACAGAGATCTGGACCAGATCAAAAACATGCCCCCCCGCGAAGATTACTACCTCCCGCTCCCCCGCGACTCCACCCTCGCCTCCCTGCCCCCCGAATACCCCCTCGCCGCCGCGCAGGACCAGATCTCGGAACTCCTCTCTTCCTCTTCCTCCTCCTCCAGCACCTCCTCTTCTGCAAATAATAACAATAACAATAACAACGTCAACAAGCTCATCATCCTCGACGACGACCCCACCGGCACGCAGACCTGCCACGACATCGCCGTCCTCACCGTCTGGGACGTGCCCACGCTCGTCTCCGAGCTGCGCAAACCAAGTCCAGAGTCGCGCGGGTTCTTCATCCTGACCAACTCGCGCGCCCTGCCCCCCGTCGAGGCGGAGAGACTTCTCCGTTCAATCTGCGAGAATGTTGCGGAAGCAGCGCGGGCCACGGGGCAGCAGGTGGACATCGTCCTCCGCGGGGACAGCACGCTGAGGGGGCACTTCCCGCTCGAGGTGGACGTTGCGCAGGAAGTTCTATTCGGTGACGATGAACACGGAGTCGACGCGTGGGTGTTGGCTCCGTTCTTCCTCCAAGGCGGCCGGTTCACGATTGACGACGTGCACTACGTCGCGGAGGGGAACCAGCTGGTGCCCGCGGGGCAGACGCAGTTCGCGCGGGACGCGACGTTCGGGTACCGGAGCTCGAATCTGAGGGATTACATCGCGGAGAAGGCGCCCGGGAGGTTTGAGCCCGAGCAGATCTGCTCGATATCCATCGAGGATGTGCGGGTTGGCGGGCCGGAGAGGGTGAGGGAGAAGTTGATAAGCCTGCCCAAGGGGGCGATTGTGGTTGTCAACGCGGCTGCGGAGTCGGATATGGCTGTTTTTGTGGCGGGGTTGCTGCAAGGTATATATATATATATATATATCTATACTTATATGATCCATGAGATTGTTCATGGATGTACTCCGTACATGTACAGTATATACTAACAGCAACAGCTGAATCCCTCGGAAAACGCTTCCTCTACCGCACCGGCGCGGCCTTCGTCTCCGCGCGCCTCGGCATCCGCTCCAAGCCGCCCATCAGCGCCGCGGAGCTGCGCCTCCCCATTCCCCGGCAGACCGGCGGGCTCATCGTCGCGGGGTCGTACGTGACCAAGACGACGGCACAGCTTCAGGCCCTGATCGCCCGCCGCGGCGACAAGCTTGCCGTCCTGGAGATCAATGTCCAGGATCTCGTCAGAGAAGATAGTAAGGGCAGGCATGCGGCAGAGATCGTGGAGAAGGTCGTGCAGCAGGCGGAATCCCACCTCCGCGCCGGCAGGGACACGCTCGTCATGACGAGCCGGAAGCTCATCACGGGGCATGATGGGCTGTCGTCGCTGGCGGTGGGCACCAAGGTCGCGGAGGCGCTGGTCTCCGTGATGCGGAAGATCGAGGTGCGGCCGAGGTATATTATCGCCAAGGTACGCATACATACATCCACATATAGATCCATTCCCATGGATCAACTTCCACATCCATATCTGGGATTGCTAACTCGTGTCTGGCGAAAACAGGGCGGCATCACATCCTCCGACGCCGCAACCAAAGGCCTCAACATCAAGCGCGCCCTCGTCGTCGGCCAGGCCGCCCCGGGCGTTCCCCTCTGGCGATGCGACGAGCCAACCAGCCGACATGTCGGCGTGCCCTATGTCGTGTTCCCTGGAAATGTGGGCGGGGAGAACACGCTGGCAGAGCTGGTGGAGGCATGGTATTGATACAAGGTATGGCATATATAGGGTTTGAGGGATGTGATGTGGGTAGGACTGAAGTACTTTTTGTTGCTTGTGTACATAGATGGATATGATACGTATGCTGGTCAATGTAAATAGGTGGATATTGGTTTCGCGTCTGTGGAAGTTGCGTACACAAAGTCTGGGTAGGTGTGCACTGTACATACATATGTAACTTCTAGGGTATGTTTGTACATACACACAATAAGAAGGGAAAAAGGCGAATAGCAAAACCAAGCAACGCCCGGAATACGTCATTTGTTTTCACCCTGTGATAATAGCGTATGATACCCTCACCTTGCTATGATCGTGAGAATGAATCCCATCTGTGTCCCATTCACATGCCCTTCAAAGCTCCACAAGCATATAAATGTGAAGAAAGAAGATACTTGGATGAAATCAAACCAGCAGCAATCCCATACTTTCAACCACAGGTGGCCTCAGCCCAAACTGCAGACCAGCGACCCTCTTCCCACTGGTCGGGTCGACAACACACAGACGCTTGTAGTGTTCGTTGTACGCTTCAGTATACCCAAGACTCAGGGTTCTGTTGGAGCTTGTGAGGAACTGTACACAGATAAGTCAAAAAGGTCTAGCAGAGAGCATGGAGAAGTTCTGTTCTCACCTGAAGACCATGCAGTTTTGACGGTCGATATCTATGTCGATTTCTGTCAAAGTAGACATGAATCCCGATGATCTGCTCCCTTTCATCGATCTTGAAGTGGACAATGCTGTCGCGGCTGCTACTGCCCCTGCCGGTGGTAGTAGTGGTGCTCTCCCCGACCAAGACATCCGTCCCATCATCAAACGAGAAAGTGAATCCACAGAACTCCTCCTTCTCGCCGAGATGGAAGTATACCTGTACGCTGGATATCTGCTTTCCGAGCAGGTCGAGGAAGAAGACAGGCGTTTCGAGGTCTTGCCGCAGAGAGGGAGAGCCATATCGGGGTTCGATGGAGTACCGTGCCGGTGGCCAGTGGCTGTTGATCCAGCGGGTGTGGTATGCCGGATTAGCGATGAGGGGGTCTATGTGGCCTGGTGTTCCATGAGCTAGGTCGGCTGTGATGATGCCGAATGTGGTGATGGAGTATAGCTGAGTAGGTACGTGTACGTTAGTCTTGATACATATATTCATGAAAAGAAAAGAACGGAAGGAAGGGAGGGAAAGAATGAAAGAGTGAATACATACATCATACTCATACTCCCCAGTTATACCGATAACTTCATCTCCCGGCTCTGCGTGAAAGACCTGTACAACATGATTGTCGGACCACTTGCCGAGGGTGTAGCGTGGTTTACCAGGACTGTCTCCAGAAAGAATCCCCAGTCCCTGGATCGACCTATTTGGAGTGCGGACGGTGCCTGCATCAAAAGAGATAGCCAATCCCGTAATTGGTTCTGCTGCAACTGCAACTGACTGTTGGAAGCGGCTCCGATGCCCGAACAGCCGGCCGCAGTCCTCCCCATAGAGCAGAAATTCGATGCCGATGATCTCTTCTTCGTATCCGAAGTATGCGACAATATGCCTCAAGCAGGAGGGTTTCTCCAAACTTGAGACGAAGTATACATCGGCAGTGCACCGAAAAATCATACCCAATGGTTCTGTTATGGGAGTGGAACGATAGTTGGAGAGCTTTCGAATCTCTGAGGACACACTTCCAGACTGTTGCCAGACTGTAGCGAACTTCTCTTCGACCTTGCGCAGTATGAACTCGCAATTACGCCAGATGCGGTGTCGGTTCTTCAAGCTCAGAGTTTCTGGAGGAGCCAGCGACTGATCCATTGACTTCACTGACGAGGCCGTCTTTAGCTGGTCCAGCAGAATGTTGTATCGGACTGCGTTTCGCTCCCGAGAAATCTGCCGTCGCAGCTGAGTGCTATCTAGCCAGGGAACATCCCAGGCGAGTCTGGATTTCCAGAAACTGTTCGGTAGATGTGTTCCCAGATCCCGAAACGAGGGGCTTGCCACAAACAGATCAACTACTGATTTTGACGGCAGCATTTCTAGGATGATCAGCTGTACTTCCTTTGGAAGTTTCGCAAAGCAATCGGCGGATGATATCAGAGTGGGCCGGTGCTGCGCATTCAATGTGCCGTTCATTTGTGGTTGAGGATTTGTCGATCGAGATATTGGCAGAGAGAAATCAACCTCTTCCGATGGATCGACTACCAGCCACTGGAACTGAAGTCAGCCTAATACTCTGTCACAACCTGCCAAGTGCCTGATGGAAGAAGAGGGAGGAACAGGGGGAAGAGGAGGGATTCACTTCAAAGCCCGGGACTGCAATCCACTCCTGCGTTTGGAACTCAGCTGCACCACCATAGTCAAACTCATCGTCCCAATCGACCACACCATCGACATAGTTGCATAGTGAACGCATCAAAAACTCCAATCCTGCGAGGTTTAGATCCCTCTCACTTGATACAGTCGTTCTGTGGACCGCAAGCAATATGTCCCAACATGCTGCATGAATGTAAAATCCGTCGTAACAGGGTGATAGTGTAACTATCTCCGCGTCCTCGTCATCATCATCATCATCATCGTCCTCGGCATTTTGACGTGATGAGACGTAGAAAGCCCCAATATCGTCATCAACCATGCCCTATCGTATGTGAGCCAGTCATTATAAGTTTTCACCTCATACATTCTGGTCAACTCGCGCTCACCGTGTTGGTAAGGATATACCGACCCGCCGAGTCGGGGCCCAAGTTCTCAGTCGTCGGCGTCTTCAGGCAGAGCATCCGCACGTCATCGAGCCACTTCAGCCGTTCTTATGAGACGGGTTCATTATAATCGTGATGTGTTCTCTCACCTTGATCTGGTCCCAGGAGATGAGCGTGGCGTCGTAGCCTCTGAGTGATCGACAAAAGCAATAATGCCAGTCTCGGGGATCTTCTCCTTCCTGCTCATCTGTATCATGGGCAAATATGGTGCCAGAAAATGCTTCCATGTACTCTTCACAATTGCACTCATCATCCCACGGCGCGGGATCACCATCGTCCACTCCAGACTCCTTCCTCAACCAGGCGGAGGTGAGAGGGCCCCCACAGAGATTGCAGTAGTAGGATATTTTGCCCATGGCTGGAGCGTTGCAGGGTCAGGCTAGGCCAGACCAGACAGCACTGAACTGTTACTTGTGCGGCAGAAGCGTTCGCGAAGTTCAATAATCCTCATCAATGAGAGAGAAGAGAGAGAGGGGAGAGGAAGACTCGAGTCACAAGACGCAGCTGCCGTGATGAACAGAGGTTGGGGTTGCTGCGCTGCGGAGGAACTGGGAAAGAACAGGCAAGCGCGACTCAGTGCCCCATTTCAAACTCAGCGTTCGTGCCTGGGCGTGCTTTGGAAGTCTCCAAATATGAACTTGAAGTCAACACAAGTCCCGCACAACTTGGAACAGGATAGAAACAAAACTTCAATCAAGTTCCACACTTTCGGTACCTGGGCGCTTGTGAAATCTGTGTGTAGAGAGTTTGTACTGGGGTAACCTTCAGGAAGTGGGAGCACTGTATGGGGTCGAGATTGATCTACAGGAATACTGACCAACGCAGCCCTTCACCAAGAAACTGCAGTTCATCATCCACCAGCGTACTCTCTTTGTGAAACCCGCATTCATGGAATACAGTACAGGGCTTTACGCAGCCCGGAGTTGACATGCAGTGTCAAGAGTATCCTCTATGCATGCGCGCCTTTGCATATTTCGGCATTATTTCCTCGTATCGCAGTACGACCTTAGGTACCTTGCAGCTTTATCTCGAGCAGATCTAATGGGATCTCCAGACTATTTGCTGGTCTGTCAGATGGGTGGCTAGGATCGACTTGCTCACCACATACGGCCTCATTAAACTGCAGTCCCTACATTTATCCAAGATTGACTGTCCTCAATTAAAAGCATTGGAAATGTCATGCTCATCTCTCACATATTAGCTCGTGCTTGGCAATCACCAGGTACCAAGTTTTAGCTAGGAGGCTCATGTATCCAGCAAACTAAATGTGGTTATAGGAATAATTATGTACTCGTTAATCGAAGGTGTCAACCTATCCATTATACTACAATCCAAGAAAACCAGGCGTCCGAGACCCTTGGAAGCGACATTGGTAACGCCTCGAATATTCACAAAGACCAGACCGTGCTTATTTCTTTGCAGCAACCTTGAGTGGGTGTGCCTCGGTATTGAAGACCCATAAGTTTTCTCCGTCATGGTTCACCTGCCACTCATCATCTACACCTTGGGTTAGTCATGGAGGACTATCAGAATCAATTTGGCCAAGACTTACCGGGAGCGTGGATTAGGTAGGAGTATTTCATGACTTCAGCAAACAGGAAGCTCTCCTGGTTGTCGTACTTTGATCCACCACCAGGCGTGTTCACGTCGGTGATGCCTGCAAAACCGGAAGAGGTGCGGGTTGTCGCATTTATGGCCACAAATGCGTTCCAAGCCCAGTCACGGTACTTTCTCAAGTCAGCGCACTTCAGGGATGCGAGACAAAATGGACTCACCTTCTGGTCGCCGGTGATACGGTAAGCGTAGTAGATGCTCTCGATAACCTCCGGTCTCAGGATATACGCGCTGCTAGTGATGTAGAAGCCTGTCCTGTTATAGAAATCCACCTGATTCGCAGGGACAGAAGCCTCATCCCAGCCAAACCCCTCAGGACCAATTCCTGTAGCAGTCTGGGCGTAGGTGGCATAGCATCCATTTACGAGTTCCAGGCCAAAATCGATGTATTCTTGGCGTCCAAGGACTTGACCGCCGAGCAGGAAGCTCCCGCCATCGAAGCACGTAAGATGCCCAGAGTTCAGGTCCAAGTTGCCGTTGTAATAATTCGCCACAAATGTAAGGTCGGGGCGAGGAGCCGGCGACGACTTCAGGTGAGCAATGGTCGAGTCGGCAGCAGCGACCCACCGGTCCTTGTAGGATGCAAACCGGTTCGGATCATACACGTACATCTTCATAAGATACTCGTAGAAAGAGTCATCACCACCGCCCCAGCTGACGTATGAATCCTCGAAGAGTCCAGTGTCAATGTTGATATTGCTTCCAACCAGCCCTGGGAAAGGTTCCGCCGTGGATGGCATGGGGTTAAGAAGGTATGACTCCGCCTTTTGGCCGAGCTCCGCATACTGGCTATCGCCAGTCAAGTCGGAAAGACGCGTCCATTCAAGTACCAAAGTCCCGGTGGTCGCAAGTCCATTGCTTGTAGCACCGTCATTGCCCCCTGAAGTAATGTTCACATTATTGTATGGGACTCCGCTGGGGGTATCGAAAGCAAACTTTAGAATGTTCGCCAAGTTCTTGGACTGTGTCAGAAGAGCCTCCACAGCATCGGAATTGCTTGCTAGATCAGAGAGGGGACCCTTGAGCAGGTCATAGCCCGAGAGCATGCCGCCCAGATAACGAATCGTGGTCTCGAAGAGGCTGACTAGAGAGTCTGTCTTGGAGTAGTCAATAGTAGGTATATAGTTCACAATTTCGTCGACAATCTCAGGAATTCGCATCACCAGGGCCGTTGAAAGAGCGTCAACAGCAGAAGCGCCCCAACCGTTTCTGGTCTCCGTCAGCAAATTCCTAAAAGGACGGTTCTGGGGGCGCTTACCTCGAGTCACCATAACCGTTTGACACGGGATGCAATTCGTCATGAGGGAAAGCATATTGGCGGTAGCCTCTCCAGGCATGCTGAAAGGCTTCTTTAACCGCTTCGGCCCTCTCACTGGCTTCCGCATCCTGGCGACGCTGGATAGCGCCGGTCCGCTCGACAGCATGAGGATAAGCAAAGGCATGCCCAACAATGGACAGCGCGGTAAGAGAGAGCGACAGAGATAGAACGCGCATCTTGAACGAGCGACTCAACAACACGGTAAGATAGCGCGACCTAGGAAGAAGAAAGAAAGATTGGAGGTTTCCCAAGCGACGGTCGGCTATATAAATAAGAGAAAGAGATCAGAAGACGTGAACGAGCGCGGTTAGAAGCGACCCAAGAAGTCGTGGGAACATTGTCACACGGCCTGCAATTACCATCCCAGTCTCCGAAGCATACAGTAGTGGATGCAACCTCCCACGGCGTACGGCCTGTACGGCGCTAAGTATCCTCTTGGCAGCGGCTCTGAACGACAGGGATCTGGATTAATGGATTAGTGTGTCCGGGGAACGGCTCAACTGGACCACAGTCGGACGATGTCATCCCAGGAAAGAGCCAGACGGATCCACAATGCCAGCCTGGAGAGACGATCAAAGTCCTGTCCGAGATCTCCAACAATGGGGTTGTCCTGGAAAGACAATCGTTTTAAGTTAGTAGTGAGCTAGGTCGGTTCTATGCTGAAGATCAATCAACAAAGCTCCTCTGAGATCCTGCCACGCCATATCGTCTCTGCTTCCACGCCACTTCCTTCCTGCAACCAATATTACTCCGGAGGACAAGGGTATTGAATCTCCGGGATTCTCGTGCGGGGTCATTCAGGGGCCTCCGAGGAATGTGCTGTTCGGTTATTCAGGTATCCAGTCAGTCCTTTGCAAGGCAGCGTCTGTCTATGCCGAGTTGGGGAGAGAGACTCGGCTCGATCGAGTCGATCGACAGGAGACCGCTGGGCGCTGGGCAGATCTGCAAGGACGCTCTGGAGGCCACGACCCCCGGCACGCTCGGTGTAGGGATGATCCCTCCGCCAATTATAGAGTGACTCTGCGCGCGAGATCGATGGATCGCGTGAGAATTCAGAGTAGAGACCGGTCGATTCTCTGCCGTCGACTATGGGCGATCGCCTTCAATCCTAACAAGTGTAGTTCTTCGGGCTAGGAGTTCCTAGGAGAATCATATCAGAGGCCGTTTATCGCATAGAATCCGCTTGCATTATCACCAAGCTCCACCGTGACTTCCACTGACAGTGACCCCGCTCCGTACTTTTTTTTTTTTTTTTTCCGTCTGCTGATTTGGGCTCATGATGTTGTCAGTTGGTACAGAGCAGGACAGAGAACGGCTGCGCATTCCAACGCCTGCATCGGCTTGGGTGCTAGCTTGATATGTCACGGCCAGGAGTCACAGACGCCCTGCGCCGTCCACAGAAGAGGACCTCATGACGGTGGTGGGACGTCCCATGCACTTTTCTCCCGGCTGTGCGCGCGGCTCAGTTGTCCAAGACAGCTGTCGGCGGTAGCCCGACTGCTACACAGATGCTGCTGTTGAGGCGCCTGACTGGTCACTGAGCAAGTGAAGTCGGAGAATTATTGCCCTAAGAGCTTCCAACGGTTGTGCCGTGCAGTAGTAACCATCGTCCTTCTATATCTCCATTGAGCGACTCGAGCGCCGCCGGCTCGGATGTTGGCGATGACCTGAAGAAACCGGCAGTGCGCATGCATTAATGCGGCGCGGTAGCAGTCTCATCTAACGTCATTCTCACCTGATGTCCATTTCTTGCTCATGTCTAGAATAACGGTGAATGACAGACGAGGAGAACTCCACGTAGGAGGAGAGAGTAAGCGTGCCTGTAAAAACTAGTCAACCGAGGTCGAAATCGAGAGCTCCAGTGCGGCGCAGCCAGACGCTTCTCTGGATTTCTAAGAGCAGAATGATTTGAACAGGTCGATTTGACAAGACAGGCTGAAGTGCCAGCCTGATCGCATAGCTAACGCCAGTGGATAGTCCGGATGGCACAGGTCTGAAAGTCTGGGATGTCCTCGAGCTTCCACCTTTCCACCCCTACCCACTATGGAGCACGTCGCGGATCCTCTAGAGCTCTAACAAAATTCTTCTTAAGTCCCTTCTATTAGTATATAACGAAACAAGCTACGCAAGAAACGGAATGAAGGCGGAGAAGAAAATTTCACATTCTGCGCCTGCTCATCAGATGAACAATATCACTACCTACTTTCCTGGGCATCGGGAAAATCGTGTTTTATCATCCATGCGATGTACTCTGTTTTGTATGCCTTCATTGAACTGAAAATGGCAAAAAGATCCGACAATCAACGTCTCTATGTGTTGTGGACCTGACTATTTTCAGGTAGTTTACCTCCCCTCATTTCTGTCCATTGCGACTATTAGATTGAAAAGGCAGTTCTGGAAGCATATTGTATGTACATGTACATCCTTTTGGGTACAATCTCACACAGTTACCCTAGATTGGGCAGCGTTAAATGAGAAGACAATTTACTATTTAGATACCTGATGCTGGTTTGGATCATCAGAGTCGAGCAGCTTCTTGGTCTCTTAACAGATACGGCCGGCTTCAATGAGCTAAGATGCCTCACTAACGGTGAAATCTTCTTAGTGTCGTCTGTAGTGTGATTGGGGGCAGTCGTGGCGATGACGCACTACTGTGCTACGCAAATGCCAACATATATATGGATGATGATGGTGATGACGACGCTGTAAATTTAATTTGAAATACACTGTAAAATTTAGATGCAAGAGACCTCCAACAGATGTGAATAGATGAGTCGGATTGAAGCATGTGTTAGTGCTCACTTTAAAGGCATGTGGATCAGTGTGTTTTTGCATCATCTAAAGTTGACCAATTGTGAACTTTGTATACTCTGTACATATGACTGATTTTATCTATTTCCCTTTTAATCAAAAGCCCTCCTGCCTCGGCTAATTCCCATTGGTGATGCATCATCATCATTTGTCCGGATTTAGCTGCGCATCGAAGCCATGTAATATCTTACATGAACAAACTGCCTTTGCGCATTGAGAAGTTTATATTTACAGTTCGTTTTCCTAGAAGAGGGGCAAAGGGAGAATCCTCGGAGATCTTCGTAGTGAACTGCGCCGCATATTCTTAAAGACCTAAAAATAATCCAATAAAGCCCCTGAAAATCAGCTTCTTGTATCTCTCAAGGGTAATCTGCATTGTTTCGTCATAATTCCGAGAAAACGAAGCCTTAATTGTGTCAATGATTAATCCGCAGCCTGGTGTTCTCTCATTCTTGCCGGTCACTTCTCAACATCTCATATCAGCGAACTCATCGGAAAAGAAATGCCAAAATACTAAGCGCTTACCATTCTCCCTGCTCCGAACTATCATGCAATTAATCACTTTCCTCCTTGTTCCAGCCTTCGGCATGAAGCATTCTATAGACTTCTTATCAACCCTCGTCTTCCACAACATTATCACTGGTACTTTCGGCCTGAAAGCATTCCTAAGACAAGCTCAGGTAGGCTCTCTAAGGAAACTACATGACTTGTCTTAATCTAGATGAAATTGAATGCGACACTGGAGCATCGATAATACATGCCATGAAGAAGACGAAGTTCAAACTCATATACGGTCCTGCAAATAAACAAGGTGGTGAAAATGGAGAGTGGTACACAATTCCATATATTATACTCTACAGCAGACTGCTATCTTAGACGTAAGACCTGTGGTACATATTGTTGATCAACTTGATGTTGTATTTCTGATGGCAACAGAGTTGCTAGTCATTATCCATTGACCCTGTTATAAGAATCTTGGAATGTTACATACTACTGAAGAACTTTAAATGGATTTACAGTTACAGGTATGTACATTCAGTTAACCAGACTTAATTATTGTACCATTCTTAGGAGATCTGTTTCTGTTTTCTTATCACCCCTTGCTGATAGTTCCAACCCCTTGCTTGCCCTTATCATGTATAAAAAGACAATAAAATTGTATCTATATAGGAAAATATAAAATCTGCCTGATTGGATATCAGAGGTATAGGAATGCTGCTTCTAGTACTGGCGGAGGATGTCCATTTGTCCCTTCGTTGGTGAGTTCTGAGGTTTTTAGGCCAACCACATGCTAGCAGCAGGCTAAGGGGAACATTCCTCTGGTGGCTCCATAGTTATATTATTAGACCTCAGGAGCTTAAAAAAGCGCTACGACAGATTGATGGATGCCCGTTCTCTCATAGGGCTTCCTGCTAGGCTCATGATGAAGACAGCCAAAGACAAACCTGGCAGCTGGCTAAGTAACCAGCTACAATCTGTAGTATATATTGCAGGGATATTGTTAGTCAAGAGTCTTCCGTGTGGCGTGATCTTCTCTTGTACTTTGTACTTGCTACGGTATATATAACGAGGCCTGGTTAGCAGCTTCGTGTTCGCAGTCTCGTCTTAAGTATCATACACTACGCCAACTGTTTGTCTGGCCATCAGCTCATCCAGATTCAGAACTCTTCAGATTATCTCCCGCTTTCCCAACGCTGTATGTAAAGTGCATACCACCCCGCATCGAATTAGAACCTCATCCAGGCGACAAAAAGCATGGCATCCGGAATCTTCACGGACCGGCACAAGCTGCTGGTCTTATCTCCCCTCCTCACAAGCACGGGCACGCTGATGTATGCCGGATGCGAAGCCCTGTACTACTCCGCCTTTTTACACCCGCCGCTGCGTACCAAGGCCAATGCCCTTCTCCCCGAGTCGGCCTGAACAGGGTCACTGTGTCGGGCGCAACGGGGGTGATCACTTCTGCCAAGGAACTCGTGACACGCAAAGGCAGCCGTGGGCTGTACCTCGGTGTGGTGGGAACCTTTGTCTTCACGCCTAAGATGCTGGGCATCATCAAGGATATCACCGGCGATCGGCTCCAGGGCAACAGTACCAGCGACATGCGGAGATGGTTGAAGGTGCATTATGTGCGGCTGGCGGTTGCTGACCTCCCGGCATGGTTTGCCTATATGGCGGCCGTCCTGACGACGGTCTCTTTGTAGGCTGGAAATTTGTCTGCTATCATAAACTCTCAGGCTTGCTCTTCCGATGGGTATCAGTGCTCATTTTCGCGCTCATTTAAAGGGACAGGAAGGTTCCATCGTCCTCGTTCTGTCACAGATGGTGATAATTCAATGACATTGATTTTGATTTTGTTTTCTGGAAGGAAAATGCATGTACTTACCTAATCTACAAGTTACTCGCTCGTGCCTACCAATGGCGTGGGCGTGTACTTCTAATGAAAATTCCATCTGGTTGTCTTTTGAGGTATAGCACGGTTGCTTGCAAGCAGGATCTAACTCACAGTAGCCACCAGTCGATATCATTTTCCACCATTCTATATCCAATTGATAAAAACTGCGACCCTGGATTCAAGCAGTATTATTCCTGTCAGCTAACTGCAGTTCGTCACCACTTCCTCAGTATCCTTACCCCGTCCCTCCATCCCTTTTTGCTAGGGACCATGCAATTATCACAGGCCAATCATGAAAATGCCTCAAAATGGAAGTATCCAATTGTAAGCCACACTGATGGCCTGTCTGTTATGTGTTATTATTATGTGAGATTTCAAGACTTTTCCGGATCCCCCAGGAATCACATGGCTTCCCTGCCAAACTCGTAGAATCTGGTTAAGCAGTAATTCCAACAGGGACATCCGGAGCAATAATCAAAACACAGCAAGGTAGCCCCGAGGTAACGAGATTGCGACACAGCTCACTCCTTCGACTTCAAACTGCTCCAGTGAGTTCCATTCAGATACTGAGGCCAGAATCCCACCCTGGCTTACACTCAGCCTGGACATTAGGTCAAATCTTTGAAATCCATGGAGTCTCGGGGGCGATTTGTTAAGGAGCAACTGTCTTCCCTGTCCAGACACCATTCAATGCCTATCCACAATGGTAACACCAACGGAGTTCGTCTACTTTCCCCAGCTACCGCAGAGCTGCGACGCGCCATCTGGAAACTATGCCTGCCACATCGGGTCGTGGAGCTGGATATACCATCGAACGGACATATAGACACATACTGCCAGCTCTGGCGCACTTCCAGCATCAACTCAAGACCACCAATCATTACTCGCGTGTGCTGTGAGGCCCGCCAGGTGGCTTTCGAGAAAGGCGGCCTCACATGGGATGTTATCGGGGTCGACGATGGTCCAGTCTGGTGGGCTAACAACTCCAATCTGACCCCATGGTTCAATCCGACCACCGATATCGTGCACCTGAACTGATTCCCACCTTACGACCTGGATTACGTCAGTAGCGGCAACCCGATTTCTTTCTTTCTCTGGACAGCTGCCAAAGGGAGGGGTGCGTCTATCACAACCGATTTCGTGCATGCTTTCGACGACGATCTTGAAGGTGGGAGCCTCGAGGAACAGCACAATCTTCTTGAGGGCGGAAAGAGTTGTACGGTCTGTCTGAAGATGATCAACATCCACGTTATTGTTGACCAGGCCCTGCGCTCGGGTCTATTTGGAAGACTGGGCGAGGAGCGCATCACGCTGGTGGACCCCTTTGACGAAGAGGCCATTCGGAAATTTCACCATCTTTGGTTACAGAGACCGCAACAGGACTTTGAGCCCGCAGCATTCTTTAATTTGGCTCTCTCAACGACGCGTTTTCAGCAACGTGTTAAGAGACGAGGATGTGGCCGTGGAATAAGTGGTATCGTTTTGCGAACATTGAAGAGATCTGGCTAGATTACGGGACCGACGACGAAGGGGAGTCCAATATACTGTACCTCTCGTCGTGGGTTAAAATCCTGCAACGCTCTCGCAACAAGGATCATCCTTGGGTCAAAAAGGTATTAAATTCTATGCCAAAGTTCTGTCCGTTGATAGTGTTCCGGCTCTGCACGCAGAAGTGCTACTTGCGTGTGCAACCGGATCTATCTCGCCAACAAGATAGTATGCCATGAGAGAGATACTCACAGCATCAGACCAGATAAAATCATGGTAATTGCACAGAGCACGCATAAGTAGTCATTCAAGGCTCACCAGGCCAGAGATCATCCGCAACCTGTCGCACGAGTTTTAGCTTGTTTACCATGTCGTCATATTCCATATTGCGCCCTTCAGCGATACTGGCGAATCCACACTGCGGACTGACACCGATCCTCTTCAGCGCATCTTCTTTGCTCTCCGCGTTTCCCTCCGCGATTGTCTCCGCCGCTTCGAGCACTCGACGCTTTACTTCCTCGTCTTCCAGCTCGGCGGATTTAGTCGTGATCACCCCCAGGATGACGTTTTTCGTCTTGGGAAGGTACCGGAGGGGCGTGAATCCGCCCGTCCGGGACCGATCGTCGTACTCCAGATAGTACGTGTCGACATCCAGCTCCTGGAAGAGGGTCTTCGCGATCCGCTCGTACCCGCCTTTGCGGGTCGCGTCGCGGAAGTTGCCCCGGCAGAGATGGATGCCGACGTGCAGGTCTGCAGGGCGCGAGGCGAGGATGTCGTTGTACAGCCGGATGTAGACGCGGAACAGCTCATCGGGGGTCCGGACGTTGGCCTTGTCGTCCTCCCAGTCTTTCAGCATCTGTTCGGAACAGAAGACTGGAGAGGAAAGAGCAATTAGCATGAGCATGTTAAAACATACTCTGGAAGATGAGACATCCAGGACGGACATACAGGTGAGATTCGGATCATCGAACTGCACATTCCGCAGCCCAGCCTGATACAACAGGTCCAATTCCGCCCGGTACGCGGCGGCGATGTCGTGAAAGTATTCGTTGTCGTCGCGATACACGTCCTTGGGATACGCATAGCCCTCCCTGTATCGCAGATGATACCAGTTGGGGGCCGGCAGCGTCAGCTTGATGTCTCCCCATCGCTCCCGGGGAAGGATCTGCTGCAGGTATTGGATCTCCTTGACATAGGTGCTGTATCCCGGGTGCCTGATCTTCCCCCGGCAGATCATGAACATGCCCGGCTGTACCTTGCCGGCGGCCTTCACGAACCCAGCCACGAAGGAGCGGAACATGTCCGGGTCTGGAGCCGTCAGGCTCTCCATGCCCTCGAAGCTCTGGAAGAGTGTTCCCCAGAACGCATGGCGTCTACGCTATATCGGTCAGAATAGCTGAAGCACCACTTTTTTTTGATTCTGACGGTGTATATATTCGTGTCTCAATTTCTCACCGAAACTCTCCATCATTGATACCTCGGAAACCACAGTCCAGCTGAAGCTTGACGATGTCATCGATGGCCTGGTTCTCGGTCTCCGTCAACTTCAACGGATCGAGCTGATTCCTGTTCTTCTGGAGCAGGCTTTCGGGGCGCAGGAGGGAGCCAATGTGCTCCGCTCTGAAGGGCGGGCTTCTGTGCAGTTGTCTAGTCATTGCGATTGGCTGAGATCTCGTGTTTCTAAAGTTGCGAAAATCTTTTATTTATTTTCTCCCTTCCAATGTACTCCGTACTGTGCAATTGAAGTTGACGCTGATGTCGACGCAGCATAGCTCGAAGGATGACACGCGTTGCGTTTTGGTGTGCGGGGTAGATGCGTATAGTACAATACTATTGTTAATTCCTTATCCACCTGTCGAGATCAACTACGGAGAATATGTTAAATTTAGAAATGTCAGAACTAGGAACAGCCCTTAACAGACACATTTGTTATGCCCTTGACCTGTTAGACATGTACATTCTCACAGAGGATCAACATGCCCGCATATCATCTTCTAAAGCAGGCGCCCCAAAGGTACAAGCTACAGATCGCGCAGCAGAGAAGAAAGGTCCTGGAAACACTGATTTCATTTCACATAATAGGGTCATTACTTATTAGGTGTGTGTATATATATATATCCAGACAGGTTTTGATGGCATCTGTAACCTCAGTTCAGATAAAAAAAAACCAAAGACAACGCCACCCTCGCAGCTCCGCATCCCGCGGCCCCGCAGCATCAAGAGTCGGTGACACTGCCCACAGTAGCGGTGAAGATGACGCCAAACAGTTGTAGCCCCAGATAGAACGTAAACATAAAGTATTGACGTTGTTCTCTCCGACAATCGCTGAGGAAAAAAAAGAAGGCTTGCAAGGAGGGAGTCAACGTAAACCTCACGTAATCACCTAATCAAATTATAAACGTGACAAATAGTACATAGAATATTCACATGAAATTCAAAAGTGGCGATTTGTCCGTCTGAACTTGACAACTCCGCGTTCACTGGACCTTTACATCCTTTGGCGGCGGAGTTTTCAGCTCAGTACCGAAGACTCGGTCCCAGAAGCGGGTAGTAACGCCGAAGCCGTTGTCGAAATCGGCAAAGTGGTGCTGAAGATGGTATTTCTTGAGTTCCCTGTAATAGAACGGGAGGCTGGAAAGGTATACAAGTCAACATCAAGTTCCGGAAAAATAGCAGTGGCAAAAGACTCACTTGCGGTGGTGCAGGAAGTAGTGGGTCATGTCGTAGCAAACGTATCCGAAAACGCCTCCGCAGTACACCAGCACTGCTGCATACCAGTTGTAGAAAAAGACGATGTGCGCAAGTTTGTAAAATGGAGTGGCCAGGATCACAAACAAAGCGGGAGGCATGACCAGCCGATATTTATCCATTGGAAGATAATGGTGAATTCCATGCAGGAGGAAATGGAGCGTGATTCCGACTCGGTTATCCGGAAGAAATCTAGGGGCGGTTAGCGACAAAGTAGCGGGATACAAGTAAATTAGGTCGACATACTTGTCGATATGGAAGAGGAACCTATGCAACCCATATTCGACCAGGGTCCAGAAACATAGACCAAAAATCCAATACGCCGCGGGCTCGACGACATTGGTGAATCCGGATGAAGCCAGCATGGTTCCGTATGCAACCATAGGGAGCCAGAGGATTGGCACCACATACCATGCGGTCTTACTTAACGGCTCAAGGAAGTTGCCAAAGAGCGGTGCTGATTCTCCTCCCTTGTAGTGACGGGGACGGTGGACCTGTTGCAGGTAAAACTCCTTGGAGAAGCCACCGTACCAGATCTGGGGGAGAAGCGGTTTGCTCAGGTCCAGGAATTTGTGCGTGCGGTAATCTGCAACGGGATCCGTCTCCACGGACAGGTCCTCCTCACTTGACATGCCGGTGCTGGCATAAACCGGCCGCGATTGGGATTGACCAGCTGCTTCGTCTTTCGCGGCCGGTTCCTTGGCTTCTCCATTGGCAGCGCTTTTCGAGGCCGGCTCGGAAGCGACGAACCCAATGAGACATTCCTCCAGAATCTCGTAGGCGGCTTCTGTGTGTTCGTGTGAGATCGCATCGCGCATGATCTCCGTGACATCGCGACCAGCGTGCTCGAGAATCAGGTCACCACCTCCGGGATGATCGTTGATGAAGGACGTGACATCGTAGACCTTGGAGCCCAGCGTCACATAACAAGACTTGGCCGTATTGTGCGACTCGACCTCGGCCTGAGTGAAGGTGGGCAGAATTTTTCCAGGCATGGCTGGAGTGGCTGGAGCGCAAGGCAGCAAGGCTTCGGCTCCGATGGATGTTCTTGAGGACGGCGGTGGTCTCTGAAAACCTGCCTCAAGGAGGCTTTAACAAATGAAGTCGAAATCAGAGATACCGGGAAATCCGACGATAAGAGGATGGCAGCTGGTAGGAGTGGCGTGAGAGCTTGGACTCTTCGAGAACGACGTTAAGGCTGCGGGTAACGCTGCCGCGGGACTTCTCGCTCCGGGCTTGACTAGTCAGTCGATCGAAGCCAGGGGGCTGACCGCTTCCCAAGGGGGCTGCTCAAAATGGGCTGGAGAGTAGTTCTTCGGCGAGGAATCGACACAAGAGGACGAGGAGCACATGCATACAAACTCCGAGGTCTCCAAGATGACATGGGACGTCAAGCCCAAGGCTCCTCCTCAGCGCCGTGTTGGATCACGCTGTCCGGCATCTCAAGGCACGGGAGGAGCACTAGGCCGTTTCCGGCGGAGGCCGCGGACACGTGCCCCGAGGTCTGAACCCTAAGCCCTAAGTCCTAATCCCGGATATCTGGCGTTGCAGCCTGAGGCACACAGGCAACCTTTCCATCCGCATCCCCGACGCGGCTACTCCTACGACTCTCCTCAGCTTCGCTTGTCGGGACTCTCTGCCCCTATTGAGCTATTAGTCGACGCCATGTCAACTGACCGTCTCGTGCCCCGTGTTGTCCCTGCTGCAGGTCCGATCGATGATCACGCGCTGGCGCTGAGCCATATCTGATCACATCTGGCTTCGACCCCATCAGAGACATACCTCCTTTTCATCTCTCATCCTCTGATCTTCTTTCTTCCCCGGATGATCTCTTTCCCCCCTCAGCAGCCTGCTCAGAGCTAGGCGACGGCCCTGATACGCAGTACGGAATAGCAACACGTACCCCAAGACTCTTTCGGACAGGCTAGAAGCCTGTCCCGGGTGGAGCCCGCCCGCACGAACCACCCACGAGTCCAACCACGACGCCGTTGCGGGCAATCTAGACTTTATCCCATCCGGATGGTGGGTTCCGCTGTGGCTACGGGACCTGACATCGGGAAGAGCACCAGGGAGCCTGAGACCTCTGGATGGCCCAGGCAGCTATCGTCCGTCGAGCCGTGGGCGGCGGCTCTGTCGTCTGTGCAAACCGCGTCGAGCCAGCGGGCCGTATACCGTACATCCGTCGGGCGAGCTAGGGCCGCAGATTGACATGACATTCAGAATCTGAGCTTCCAATTCTCGACTCGTGCAGAATGATCAGTCGGCACGGTACCAGGCAGCCAAAGGATCAACCCCCTAGCACCTGGTTCCTGGGCCACACCGTCTCTCCAAGTTCCGGACCGTTTACGCCCGGGCCCTTTAGCTGGTCTCGAAGGACCCCATCCGGCTACTGTCGTGTCGCACCCCCTGTTTTCCGCCTTTGGTTCGATTTAATGCTGAATTATTGTTCATTTTCCATAAAAGCGTCATATTGAGTGTATTATAGGATAGACAGGGGAGGACATGCTACCTTTCCGCAGCGCAGCACCACCCTTTGGATCTCAGGAATATCACAAAAAGGGCAACTAATAATTAATTCCTCACAACGGCCTCCACAGTCCTCACCGTTACTTACATGGCCTGTGATAGGCTGCAAGTTCCGACACTAGCAGCTCCGGCCCTCTCGCTGGATCTTCCAGAAGTTCTGCGACCGCGACGGGTTTCTCCAAATCGCGCCGCGAAATCAGAAAGCCAATCTGAGCCAAGTGTAGCGGTTGATGGGATTACCGTAAGGAACTCCTCACGCGACGGCGGTGGTGACAGTAAATGATAGATCACATTTGTGTTTCCAGTTGATCTGGAGCGAGGCATTGTACGGAGTATTATTAGCATCTGGCAGATCTGGCGGAAATCATTGGGCCATCTCCTGAGGGCTCGATCCACCATCCCCGGGACCCCGTCAAGCTCCATACTAGCTGGCTCCATACCAATCGCTTAGGATGGCAGGCTGCCAGCTCACCCGGAAAGTGGGGATTCTAGGCCGATTGTCAGTCTTACGGTCTGGGTCTGAGAAGTGCGAGCCTCTAGCTTTAAACCATTGAACTTGCCGGAGATTTTCTTTCTTATTTACTCTTCTTCCTTTCCAACCATTTCGCTGCCGTACAATACAATTGGACAATATCGACATGTCTACATCGTCAGCATCGTCTCTGGGACCTGTTAACCCGCAGGTTACTTACCTGCGTACGCTGCAGCGTTCCAAGAAAGGTCTACCTCATGGTCAACTTGTTTGCGTATCCGCATCCCACACCATCACCACCACAGAAGGCCTCCTCCACCTGGCTTCTTCTGTTGGCCCGCACATTGCCATTCTCAAAGTACATTCCGATTTAATCGATGACTGGTCGCAGGAAACGGTGCGCAAGTTGGTTCAGCTGTCCAAAAAGTATGGCTTCCTGATCTGGGAAGGCGGAAGGGTCTTGAATCCGTATGTAAATTTCGTGGGGAAGCAACGGCCAGACTCGAGAGCGGCAATGAAAGACGATGTGGATGCCATTCGGAAATCATACACGAGAGGCCCCGTCAGCATTGCTTCGTGGGCTGGGTTGGCAACCGCATGGGCTTCGGGGATCACAGTGGACAGTCATGAAGTCGATATCCTAATTCCAGCTCTCAAGAGTGCCGCTCGGGAGACGGTGGCGGGAATTTCGCAGACTATCACGACTGAGATCACGGCTGAAGGGGTCCCAAGCGAGGACGAAGCGGGTGATGATGGTGACGACGATGCCAGGGACGAAAACAAAAACGAAAACTACGGCGGCCAGGATCTTGGGTTTCTCAGTCCCGACAGCACCACAGGCAGTACCGGCAATGAATTCCCCTTCTGGAGCATAAGAAAGAGTTCCGTCATCTCCCTCACCCAGACGATCACTCAGCATACTGAGCCTTCAGAACCGTCATCACCTATCCCTGAACGTCATGAGCACGAGCACGACCTTGTCGACAAGCTCGTGCAGTCCCCGGGCATCGCAGGTGATGTTCCACCTCCTCCGGTCCTCGCTCGTGGCTTGGTTCTCTGCCTGCCTTCTGCTTCCAACACCCTTTTCACGCCCGAGTATAGACGGAGCTGTCTGCTTGCCGCGCGAACAAACCGCGACTTCGTCCTCGGATTCATATGCAACGAGCCGTGGACATCCGTCTCGCAGAGGGATGACATTCTGGACGATGTTAAATCCGAGGCAAGCCACGAAAGTGAAGCCGACGAAGAACGGAGCGCGGCTTATGCGGACGAGCGGCTGGACTCCTTCGTTGTCTTCTCAACCATCCCAGTCAGCCCCAATCAATTACACACTACTCGCGGAAAGCATCGACCGGGGATTGAAGCTATCATCGAGACCGACAGCGACGAGGACGTGCTTTCTCCGGCCACGGTTCGGCCGTCGAGGTCGCTATCAGATGCGCTCAACCCTCAAGCCGCCTTGCTGCACGCGATCATCGACCAGGCACTCGCGTCTCGGAAACGAGCAGCCGCTCAGGATAACGAAGACACTGCCAGCGCCGGCGGAAGGAAGAAGAACAGGTCGAACATCATTCACATCCCCATCGTCACGCTCGGTCTATGGTCGACTTGCAGGATCTCATAGCTGCAGTCACATTCAATCTTTGCTCCCTCCTCTACCCTAAGATTGTATCTATTCCGAGCTACATTTCTTCTTTATTGAATTAATAATAACGCCTCCCCGCCACGCTGAATCGTTTGAAAACCTAAACCTCCTTGAGCATCGCTGAAATACCACGAGAAGACCAATTGCTTGACTCTGTGTGTTATTTCGTCAGTTTGTCTTTCTCCCTCTCATCTATCTCACTCTTGAGCTTCTCAACGTGACGAACGAGACACGTCTCTTCATCCACGATGCGATCTATCGACTCTTTTTATCTTCAACGATTCAACGATCTTATGCACCAAGGGGCTCTTGTCTGCTACGTTGGCGTAGATAGAAAGTTGAAATTTTTAAAAAAGGAAGCGAGAACAAAAAGTTGCTTTGGAGGGTGTCAAGTGTCGGAGTCGACTTGTTGCAGAAATTTTCCTTTTTTGGTTCTCTTGTCTTGATCGACATCGACGCGTGCTAGAGGGATGGATCGTCTGTTAGTCTGTTTTCCTAGTTAGGTATTATTTATTTTTAGTTGAGTCTCGGGGTAGTCACCGGAGTCGATAACTGAATAAATAATAAGCACATAGATAGAAAGATAGATAGGTACATACATACATACATACATACATAGACACATAGACAGAAACAGATAGGTAGATAAAATAGATCGGTCAGTACAGTTAGTCAGTCACTCCAGCCTGTTTTGCTTTTTTTTTTCTTCTCCCCGTACTATAAAATATAAACATTACTCCGTATGTATATCTGCCGATCTCCCCCCCTCTCTCTCGCCAGCCTCCTCCATGAGCGGCACAACTTCTGTTAGAGCACCCCAAATATAAATAAGGTCGAAAAAACTTGCAACACAGACAAAAGACGTACCGATACCGGTGCTGTTGCCTTTTCCCCCCTTCCCTGCTCAACAAACTTTCCAATTTTAATTAATCAATTAATTAAGAGAAGAAGAAGAACAAGAAGTGCTAATTTCAATTCCAATTCCAATTCTACGGTATTATGTACTGTGCATGTACAGTACATACATGTATATGTATGTACAGGAAGTGAACTTTCCTTGGATAGGTTAGGTAGATACCGGATCACGTCTGAAACTGAAAGAAGAAGCATCCTGAAAAGGGATCATGTCACAACATATCAAGATGGACAGGCTGGAGCTGGAATGGCGCCACCACAGGCTCAGATCAGTTTCTCAGCTCAGGGTTGAGGTTAGGTGAGGTTGATACCACACACACACCTCCCTTCCCCTTTGCATTCTGTTGGATCTTGCAGCAGTTCCTATGAATGAATGAATGAATATGTACAGTACTGTGTAATCCTGGGGAATGTAATCTCCAAAGCTGGGGCAAACAAAAACAAAAAGTTTGTGTCGATGGTTTCCATGCGTGTGTGACAAGAGAGAATACTAGCAACATACCTAACCTACTTAATCTAGCTAGCTACCTACCTCAGTAGGTACATGTACAGTACAGTACCTACATATACAGGTACTCTAACTTCCAGGACTCGGATAGATCCGATTCAATTGAGTTCTTAAGAATTTTGAGATCTTGAGATCCTGATTTGAGACCGCGGAACAGTGAACAGGAACTTTTTTTTCATTCGTTCGCATGTCTATAGATGGCTCATGTATGTACTCTTGGTCGGCGGTCTCGTCATCCATACCCTATCCTCTGCATTGAGAAGATAAGAGGATAGTATGTATGGTACATACGGTGTAGTATTTGTGCGTATATACGTAATGTACATAGGAACTCAAACCCGGTACTATATTGCCGGTATACACAAGGTAAATCTCTACTCTATTTCCCAGCCCCCTTCGCAGCCGGCGCCTTGATCTCCCCCATGCCATACCAGCCGATGACTGCGACCCCCAGGAACGCCGCAACGATGCTGAACACGAGCGCGACGATGCCCTTGGCCTCGAAGCCCGGCGGGAGCGGAGCAGGAGGCACGTTCTGGTTCGACAGCTCGAGGAAGTCGGTCGTGTTCCCGCCCGCGTTGCCATCGTAGGGCATGCCGGCCGCCTTGCAGGCCTCAATGTGCGAGGCGGGCAGGGCGGAGACACCCAGGCCGCGTTTCTGCGCCTGCAGCGCCAGCGGCGCCTCGATCATCGTCGCAACCAGGCCGGCGTCCATGTGCCACTCGATGTGGCAGTGGAAGAGCCACACGCCGGGATTGTCGGCGCGGAAGCGCAGCGCGACGTTGCCGTTGGGGTTGACGAGGATGGTGTCGCGGCGCATTGGCACGGAAGGATATGCGGGCGCCGGGGCGTCGTCGAAGAGCATCGTCTTGTTGTTCGGGTCGTAGAAGCCGGCGCCTTCGGCGGAGCGCGCGACGACTTGGAAGTTGTGCGCGTGCAGGTGGAAGGGGTGCTTGCCTGGGTCATCGTTGTTCACGATGATCTCAACGACTTCACCGTGTTCGAGGACGAAGGGGTTCGTGTTCATGCTGTAGATGTTCGGGTTGGTGACTAGTTCTGGGGGCGCGGAGAGGACGGTATAGAGTGTTGGGACCTTTTGGCGGACGTAGGTGATGTTGTTGAAGAATGCGCTGGTCACGATAGTGAGTTTCTTACTCTCAAGACAAGAAGGAAGCATAAAGGAAAAGCAAGGTATTGGCGTGGAGGAATTTGAAAGCAGACTTACTAGTTCACGCCATCGCCGAGGTTGTCCATCTTGACCTGCAGGGTGATTTGCTGGTCGACGTTTTCGAACAGTTTCAGCCCGTCGCTGGGAACAAGGGTGTAGTCATCAAAGGGTTTAAACTCGTCCACAGGTGTGGGTTGCGGAAGGGGCTTCGCGCTGTCGTATACCAGGTAGCCAGTCACGTTAGCATTGAGTCCGTCTGGAACGGTGTCGAACATGTCCTGTACAACTTAGCAAGTTGGTCATCGATCATCTCAGGTGTAGAGTAGCACCCACCTCATCCATACTGCCTACGATGGGAAAGTTGGAAGCAGTGTCGTTCTTCATGGTCACCAGCACGCTGTACCTCTGCGCCGGGGTGATATACAGCATGTCCGCCTCCGCCTCCTGCGTCCAGACGCCATCTACCTCGATGATACGCATGGTATGCCCTTCGAACCAGAAATACTGCGACGCAAAAGCGCCCATGTTGATAATACGAAAGACGTATGTCTTCCCTGGCTCAACCGCAAACGTTACATTCTGCATATCATTCATAACGGCAGAATCAGGCACCGGCTCGGCTCCCGTCGGGTTGGTGTAGCTCATGAATGACTTGATCAGAAAAGGCATTTGCTCGTGGTACCAGTCAGACAGAGTCAGGACGAATTCACCGTCCCATTTCCCCTTGTGCGGCGAGTTGGGGTCCTCGATGATAAGCGGTCCACGCAGTCCATCCGGGTACTGACCGGCGTCGTGAGAGTGGTACCAGTATGTGCCCGGTTGGTCCGTCTGGAATTCATTAGCTCTTGTTGCAAACATTGCAAGGAAAGCAGCATGGCTACCGTAAAATTATAGGTGAAGGAGGCTCCAGGAGGAATGGGACACTGAGAAACACCCGTGGGGCCATCCATCTCAGTAGTGCCATTTTGGAACAGCCCATGGAAATGAAGTGAAGTGGTCTGGTTTCCCAACTGATTGCGGACATTGACGATCACCCTGTCCCCGACGGTGGTTCTGATCTCGGGAAGTGGCCATTTTCCGTTGATGCCAATAACCGGGCGGGCAAGTTGGCCGTCCGGATTTGCTGTGACCCAAGTAATGTTAAAGTCATATGTGTGCGTCTTTGCAAATACGGCCTGTCCCCAGAGTAATAGTACGCAACATGAGAAAAGCCTGAACGCTGAGGGAGCCATGCTGGCGGTCTTGACCTGGGAAGGGACGAGGAGCCCGGGACGGCAGAAGACGGTCAGATATCAGCGGATAGGCATGGGACCGACGCGCGAGGGAGGCAGACGCATGCAACAAACACCCCAACTCCGCAGCACGGTTACACCTGGGGCCTTGTTGCGCGAAAAGAGAAGTTCAGCTGCCAGCACGAGGAGGGCTTGCCCCACCGGCGCATCTGATAAGATGAAGACCGTACTCCGTTGGTGAAAATGCGGGAGAAAAATCTGCAAGATAAAGAGATGAATTGGAACCTAAGCGTCCCGTTCCACGGTCTTTCTTCCAAGCCACCGAGTCCCAGGGACACAACAAGGCATTCCAGGCGAGACCCGGTGTGTACTGCGGGACATGGAAAGCCACGGGGCGTGGGGGGACGGCGTCGAGAACGAGGGCCGAGCGTGTCCGGACGGTCGGAAGCCAGAACAGCAGCGCTCTCCTGTTCCCAGCCAGTGGAAGAGAAAAGAGAGAAAAAGAGAAAGGCAGAGTGGAACGAGCCGGGAGATTTGTGCCGTTCTGACCGTTCCCGCGTTCTTTTTATCTGATCGGGGCCAACCGGGCTCCGAGCCACGGAGCGCGCTGATTGACGCTCTCGCTCATCAGATAAACCCCAACGCACGATTGATAAATCCCTCGCATGATCTGATTAGATCGGCTCACCGGAAACGCCTTTCGCGCCGTCTTCCAGCCGCAAGACAACATCCTGGTGGCATGACATCGCGACAGCACAGCACAAGCAGGGACCAAGCAACACCCGGCCGTCATGGCAGAAAAGCTTCGCCCTCCAGGAGCTCCACAGAGGGGCTGCCCCGGGTTCCTCGGCTGATTTTGCACTCTGACCCTGTCCTACTACTGTCCTACTGTGGTTTGCTCTAGCCTCGTGTTGTAGTGCTCACGACAGACGGAACGTGGGCGATGTTACCATGATCCGGAGATAACAGATCAACAGTCGTACGCTCCTTTGCCCATCCGACATCGGCTCGGGGTGTCGGCTTGAAAAGACCACGGGTGAGCGCGCTGGCGACGTTCTCTACCACGGCCCAGGGGTCTCTGGGGTGGAGACGTCTTCCCGCCCCGGATGGACCCTGGATCTCGCTGGCACCGCGCTTTTGTGGGCTTGTTTGCCGGGCTAGAAAAAAGACAATTCCCAATCCTGCGACGCTGTACATAAGCAGAATTCGGCCGGTGGAGCGTCCGGCATCCGCGGGTGTCGTTGATCTGACCTGACCCTCGGGCGCGCCGCTCTGCACTTTTCTAATAGTCGCGCCTGCCGCTCCTCCCGTCTGCTTTGTTTTTTGTGAACATAAAGGGGCTCTTCCTGAAGGACGTTGACCAGAGCTGCAGACCTGGGTGTTAAATATTGATGGGGCGGGATCAATCTCTTGCAGCTCGTCGTCAACATGGTCAACGTCTTCGCTGTTCCCGGTAGGTTTTGCTGCAGCGCTCGTCGGGGCCTTTCCTTCCTAGCTTTGCTGATGCATATACAGTGTTCTTTATTGTCTTCCGTGAGACGCTCGAATCAAGTATCATCGTCTCCATTCTTCTTGCCTTCATCAAGCAGCGGCTCGGCCCGGAGCAGGACATAGTCGTATATAAAAAGCTCAAAAAACAGGTACGCTGCAGAGAAAAAAAAAGTATCGCCCATCGATTGCCAACGAGGTTTGTATCCTAGGTCTGGCTTGCGACAGCACTCGGGTTATTGATATGTATCATCGTCGGCTGCGGTCTCATAGGCGCCTTCTATGGCATCGGCGTTGACGGGTGGGGAAAGGCTGAAGACCTCTGGGAAGGCATCTTCAGCCTTATCGCTTCCATCATCATCACGCTGATGGGAGCAGCAATCCTCCGTGTCTCCAAGCTGCAGGAGAAATGGCGCGTCAAATTGGCCAAGGCCCTTGCGGCCAGGGACAACTCCGCGGCCTCCACCGAGACGGCCACCTCTCGATTCAAGAGATTCTGCGAGAAATATGCCATGTTCATACTGCCATTTATCACGCTCCTGAGAGAAGGCCTAGAAGCCGTTGTCTTCATCGGCGGGGTCAGTCTTGGGGTTCCGGCGTCCGCCATCCCGATCCCAACCATTGCTGGTATAATAGCCGGATTCGCTGTCGGCTACCTGATCTACGCGTGAGTAAATTTATCTAGCAAAGTTGCCCCGGAGCACTGTTCTGATTGACATTCACCCCAGGAGTGGTAACTTTGCCCCTGTTCAGATTTTCCTGATCGTCTCCACTTGCTTCCTGTACCTAGTTGCCGCTGGCCTTTTCTCCAAATCAGTTTGGTTCTTTGAGCAGAACCATGTACGTGATCATTGCCTACTCCAATACACCCAGTTCGATCACTGACAGCAAGTAGTGGAACCACCTTACTGGTGGTGATGCTGCAGAGACTGGGTCGGGACCCGGCTCTTACAACATTCGACAGAGCGTGTGGCATGTAAACGTTAGTGGCTCCTCTTAATCATTCTCTGCTGTTCCAATAGCTAATTTTTTTGGCAGTGCTGCAACCCTGAAATCAACGGCGGAGGTGGATGGGGTGTTTTCAATTCGATCTTCGGCTGGCAGAACTCCGCCACATACGGCAGCGTCCTGTCGTACAACTTGTACTGGCTAGTAGTGATCATTGGATTCCTATCCCTGATATATTATGAGAAGAAGGGACACTGGCCTTTCATGAAGCCAAAGCACCCGTCTCCTGACGAATTGTCGGACAAAGAAGCCGCAGGAAATGGTCAGCAGTTGGGCGTAGTATTGACCGGCAAAGAGACCGCGGGTGCGGTTCCTTCGGCGGCTGTCAGAAGTATGGCTGCATGAGTTGATATGCATGGTGTTTCGGATCTTGTTATGATTGAAATGGTTAGGTATGCAACGAGCCTTTTATGATGTTTGTTTCACCTGCTAGCCATTCTGCACCTCATCATGTGCGATGAGCTTGAGTCAAGAACTTGGATCGGTAAAGACCAGACACGAGTGTCTTCTCATAGGCGTGTAGGAAATATCTTGGTAGTCGCGTCCTTTGGTACATAAGGACCACCTAGCAGGCTAGTACTGAAAACTTCTTATTCAGGAGGATCTAGAAACTGTAGAACCTTCAGTTTACCGGATGCTCTCTGTCAAAGATGGAGAGGATGAATATGAGAGACTGCTTCAGTGCCTAAGATACCGGAATAATGAAGTGTTGAACCAATTGGGAAACCGCAACTTGCTCCCTCCACAGAACCACCCAAAATAGAAAGAGCCAATACTGCCCCTAACAGTACCTAGTAGGCAGTCAAGTGGAAATGCAGTCTTTGTGGACAAGCAAGTTGTATGCGTGCTAGTAACACAGGCTTATTCTTACTATTATATTGCTCACCCCCTTGTTTTCTGTCCTCAAGATAAACCAACGACCCCCTTTGGTCTAGCCATCTAGGCCTGTCGTTACAGTAGGGCGCTGTAAGATGAGAAACATCCATATGTGTGGCCTGAGCCGTGAGGCTCTCAATCAACGATCCTGGCTCTGCTGAGTAACCAATCACATGACACGGCAGTCGCGTCCCTCCGTGGCGATTTATCTCCGTCTCCGGCGGCATCTTGGAAATGATTCATCATGTCCAGACTTGGATCGGCCTTTGATGCCATGGGGTGAACTTGAATCACCTAATTAATAGACAGAGAGACTTGAGTTTCTAGTTTTCCCGACTCACCTCTGTTTCCCGTTATTCTTGCGTTGTCCGCTATCAGCCAGGCGCCATGACTGGGCTTTTGTCTCCAGTTGAATCCGCCGACGAAGCAGCTCTTGCATGAAGCTGAAATATATATTTGTGTTTATATGTCTGCAGACATATTCAGGGACTACATGGATTCCTGTCTCGACCCTCTCTTCAAGATACCCAAAGTCAGACTGGGTGCCTTCTAGCATGGACTTTGCAAGAGCAGGTCCCTGGAGAACATGATGGATTCTGAATATCCCCCGTTGCCTTCTGCTCCGAAAGCTGCTGGGGCCTCGAAGGTCCTGCTCTCACGGGATGCCACTCCCACATCGTCGCAGTCACCGGCGTCGGAAGAGCCTCCTCTCATCACTAATGGCTCCCAAAGCGTTGATGCTGCTTCGACTGGCTCCAGACTGATCTATAAAGTCATTTCAAAGAACGGAGACGTGATCATTGAGTACACAGATGAAGATGAGCATCCCTCGAGATTGCCCCCTATGCGATATCAATGGCAGGTCTCTAGTGATGATCTCACGAAGAACAGCCCCTATTTTGCTGCCTTGCTGGACCCAAACAAGTTCTTCGAGGGTAGAACCTTCATGGAAAGGAAAGCAGAACTGAGTCGGCAGTCGGAGCTCCAAGCGCGTAGTGGGGATGGCAAGCCGCCCAGGGATGTCCCTAGGAACGACCTGCCTACCGTGAAGCTGAACGTGGACCGTCTGCCGAGAAAACACAGGATGGATGTTATCGGCCTTTTTCTCAAAATACTCTCTCTCGATTTTTTAGATGATTCTGAGAAGGGTCGTTTTGAGGGAGAACTGCAACGTCAGTCTCCGTCGCTCATCGCCGGTCTGATCGAAATAGCAGATCTGTTTAACTCCCCGCATATCGTCCGAGAGACGCTCAAGAGATCGGGCTATGCTTTGGGGAAGGGCAAAGTCCCGCTATCCAAGTTCAGTTCTGCGTTGTTGAAACTGAACGAGGAACGCATCCGGCAGATTATATTTATAGCAATGTTTCTTGAGGAGCACACTATTTTCCAGATTCTAACGCATACATTGATCGTGCTTGGCTCGAAGTCGTGGGTCAACGAGGTTTGTGCTCCCGACCCAGGAAGTCCCCGCTGGTGGTATCTACCGGATGGACTAGAAGGTAACTTTGGCGTCGATGCTCAGGAATAAGTGTAAGGCTTATTGGATCTAGCTAACTCTTTTGTCCATTTATCAGAGGAGTTATATTATAGACGCCAGTGCGTTCTCAACACGATTACAGATCTTCAGGCACATTTTCTCCGCATTTACGGCGCGCTCGAGGACCCTAACGACTCCAAGTCGTCCGTTCCAAACCCGACTTCGACAGCACCGAATGCTGCACCGGGCCGGACCCGTCCGTTCCAATGCCGCTGGGGTTTCAGCAATTCCAGAGCATGCGATGCTTTCCATCTGGGCGAAATGACACGCTTCTTTGCCATGCGCACGAAGACCGTCTTCTTGGGGTCTACCTTGATCGATCCCGGCTTCTCCGTGGATCCTGGAGATGAATCTGACCTGAATAGTATCGAAAACTCCTCTGCGGAGAGCAGCTCTCAACGTGCCGCGGCAGGCCCCCCGACCGACATAACGGCTATCATCGCCTCCCTCCGGCAATGCCCCGACTATCAGATCGATTCGAACCACACCGGCTGCGGCATCCGCCGCCGCCTGCTCCCTGCACTCGACTGCATCGAGCGATTCGTCGGCGACGCGCGGGGCCTGCTTGGCCCGGTCCTGCGGTTCTGGAAGAAGTCGTCGCCCCCCATTAGCGCGGGTTCGAGTCCGAGTTCGTGGATGAACCGTTCCCTGCGCAGGGCCGAGACCATCGACATACGCTATTCAAAGATCATCGCCGTACGCTGCACCCCTTCAGATTCACTCTTCCCGGGACCTTTACCACCCGGCTCGCCCGAGGAGGACGCGAGGCTGTTCTTCACGGCGAGGAGGAGGAACTGGGAAACTTAAACTATAAGATAGGATATAGGATATCGATAAATTTTTTTTAAAGAAAATAACAAAAACTCCTGGTCACCTACCTACCTTTTGCGCAGATTATTACCCGGTCGCAGCGTCATATTTGACGATGACGTTAAGTATTACCTAGAATAGGAGCAGAATGTTCTCAGCCCCAGATGCGGTTCCGTGGATTTAGTTAAACCATGTTGTGGCTGGCGCGTCCCGGCTACTTCCGCAGATACTGTAGGTTTTGCTTGCATTCGGAGCGTTCTAGACCTAGTGTTGAGAATTGTAGCTCCTGGATAATAGTCTTAGAGCTTGTACATACAGTGTGCGGTTTCCGAAATAGAAATAGAAGTAATACAAGGAACTACTGTGTAGTATGAGTATGTGGGCGGATGGACCTTTTTCGATCGGTTCTGTCTATTTCTGTTACTATCACTAACTATCCGATTCCGACTTCTTCAAGGATAGTAGCTTGGAAGGATAAATATACGGGTGGAATCTATTACTATTATAGAGCTAATGAATAAATAGCGCAGGAGTTATCCTACTTAATCTAATTGCAGGTGTCTATTATAATAGTAGTAGCTGGGCCATAATAATGAAAAAGACAATATTGCCTTTGCAAGCCTTCTCTCTCTGTGGGAATATAAGCTGCAGTGAGTGCAAATGGAAATCATTTCAAACGCCAAACTTTTAGCTATTAACAGCGATTTACTTAACATTCGTGTGATATGTGATATGATATTGACTGTGGAGTCAAGTGAAGGGCGAAAAAAATCATGCTCTCTTGTTATTTATTCTTCTTCTTTCCCAAGAAGTTCCAAAAAAAATCATAACCAGTGCTTTGTTTCAAAAAATAACAAAATAAAAATAGGTACCCCGGGTATGATTATGATTTTTTTTTCCAGTCCCAATTCCGTGTGCTCCGCTAGTTATGCTCAGGTTTGAACAACAAGAGTGTGAAACTCGTATATCTATATATAAACCGATGAATCTATCTAACAAAAAACAAACAAACAACCGACATATACAAATACCAAGTCTTTCATTTCTTTCTCTGATTCTTCCCATTCCCTCCTCCCTCCTCTGTCTGGCTTGGTGGCTGTCCGAGATATATCATATCAGATTTATCAACTCAACTCGACTCGACTTGATGGCAAGGGTCTTGGATGGAAAATAGATGATTCCATATTTATTTTTTTCCAAGCAGTAGAACTTTTGTGCTTTTTGTTCTGTTTTCATGTCTGTGACAGAAGAAAGAAATAAATGAAGATGCAAGAAAGCTAGCTAGCTACAGAACATAATGAGTATGTACCTAAGGTCCTCTTTTCTTTCTTCCCTTCCCATACATCACATAAGGAATGAGAAGGAGAAACAGCTCGAATAGGAAAAGAAAGAAAAAAAAATCAGGTGACTTTTTGATTAATTTCCTCTTTTTCACCCCCAAGTTTTCTTTTCTTTCTCTTCCATCTTGATAGCTGTCAGCGCTTGGATGCCTGGCAGTAAAATTTTTGTACTGACACCTAACCACAACTATACTTAATTGTGCTGAATTAAATCAAATTCACCAGGTACAATAATACTCGAACAAAACAAGCAAAACACAATGCTGTTTAGTATGCAGGTACATACATACATACAGACTGTATCTATGCTTTCCCCCCCTTTTTTTTTCCTTTTCTTTCCGGAGATATCGACGCATGGGCAATCACACAAAATAATAATAATATAAACAATCTAGCAGATCGGATCGCCCCACACGTACCCCAGCTCGAGGTCGATGTTCGCCGACGTGGGGAAGAACGACCCCGTGATCTGGCCCGTCGCGGGGTCGTACGGGAGGTACTCGTCGTACCCGCTGCGGATGGACAGCGGTTTCTCCGGCTTGAGGAATTCGAGGATGTCCGGCTGCTCCAGACCGTAGGGGAACGGGGGGACGGGAGGAGGATTCGGCGTCGTCGTCGTCGTCGTCGTCGCCGTTGTCTGGTCCATGAGCGGGCAGGAGATGGTGTCCAGCGGGGTTGTAGCGGTGAAATTGACCGTCGCGGCGGGATTGTCACTGTTGTTGTTCGCGAGGCTGGGTTCGTCGTTGTTATTGTGGTTATTGCTGCTGTTGCTGCTGCAGCTGCAGGGCAGGTCGCTGACGTCGATGCCGACGTGCGGTGCCAAACGGCGCAGGAAACCATCGCACAGCTTCCACGCGCGGTACGAAGCAGTGCTCGATTTGGACATGTCGTGGAGCCATTCGATCGCCTTCTTGGTTGCCTTTGAGACCGTCTCGGCTTTGTCTGGGACGTGCTGTGCCCGAAAGGCCAGCTCCAGGAGTAGGACTGCCGTTGCCTGCATCAGGTAATGCAGGACGCACCACCACGGCGAGATCTTATGCAGGAGAACGGAGTCCGGTGTATCAGGCAAAAGCCTTAGCATGTGACAGGCAGAATCGACACATTCGGCGGCTGTCTTGCTGCAGAAGTCGTATGTCTTGTTGCCTTGTGCGTGGTTTGAGTCCAGGCGGCAGAGGCATGGTCGTGTGATGGCCATCTTTGTGCTATAGAAGAGAAATGCCAGGCTGATCCTTTGGCCAAGAAGGGACTGTGATGTCTGCAACGAGGTGAAGTCGTAAGGTTCCGGCAAATTCAGGAGCCATGAATCAGTTTCGAGCATCAGACTCTGGATTGTAAACTCGATGCTGGGCCACGGCGATTGCATGGCTTCAGCACTGTACAGCTTGATATTGACACGCTTGGCGATCGAGGTCAGACTCGCGAGTTGCACAAAATACAGCGACATGCTCGGTGGGAGGCTTTTCAGCCATTCAGCGCTTCCAACTTCTGGAGCTTTCGAAGTAGAGGCCTCCGTATTTGCAGCTTCCGCCTGGTTCGGACTCGGCATATTATTGGAGCAGTCGGCCACGCGGTCTTGGACAATTGAGCTTTTTCGTGACGGGTTGCTGATGAGTTGGGCCACTTCCTCTTTCTGGAAATCACTCTCGTCGAATGGAACCGGCAGGGGTGTTGTGCATGTGCCATCGATTATACAGGTAGGTCGCCCGGTCATCACGCTGAGCAAGTGCTCAATAGTGTATAATGACCACCAAACGCGGTATCGTATCTCCTTAGACGTATCGGATGTATAGATGCCCACGTTTCTCAAATGTAGACCGAGAGCCTCAGCTCCACGGACTGCGCTGCCACATAGCTTCCATGATCTGGCAAGAATGTCTTTGTGAGCTGAGGTTTAACCAGGGAAGATAGTATATACAATCTTCAGGGTGGTGACGAGGGGTTCTGAACATACCTGTTTATCTGGCCTATTGATAGAAGATAAAAGGATGCCAGACCCTCGACCTGTAGCTGCTGCAGGTCCGGATGATCAAAAAATTGATCCTGCATGCTGAGTATTCTTGCTCGTGCGAAATATATCTGGTGATCATTTTCGTGATCTCTCCACTCGGCACGAACAAGGTGGGAGTATCTAGCAGCAATTGCGAATATCAGGTTCAGTATGGCCAACCATTTGTTTCCCGGTTTCACAGATGGCTGGCTGAAAAACAATTGATATTGTGAAACAAAAGTAGAGATACCGATGATGGGAAACGAAGGATGGACTGAAGTGAGGTAAGCATTGAACAGCTTACCAGCGGTTTCACGCGACGGTACTTCGTATGGATCGACCTGCGCTGGAATAGCAATGTTCAAATCGTCCAGAAAGTAGCTCGAGGAAGCTACGGGGGAGTCACTACGACCATCAACTCTCGAGGCCAGAGACGGAGAAGACTGTCCATTCTGGACACCGTCGGAACAAGCTTCTGGCCGAGAGTCGGATTCATGATTGAGTTCCTTACCCAACTTTTGCAGCCAGGTTATCTCTGAACTTTTGCCAATAAATCCGGTCGCACGTGTAACTTCATCTCGATTGAAGTCTTCCTCAACATGGTCAACCTCGTCAGAAGATCCGACTGACGACGACCGGGAAGAAGGTCTGTCTGAGCCGGAGCTTCCTGAAAATTTCCGGCCTCTCGATGCAGCTGCATAGAGATCGGATTGCAATAGCAGACCATGAGTTGCCTCCTAATTTGATCAGACAGGCCTAGAAGCGAGATATGTCGTTTGTACGTACGGCTGTCATGGCGCTGTTCATGAGCTGTTCGTCTGAAACGCCAAAACTAAGGCTTAGCTTCCGAATGACCTCTTCATAAGCCTGTACCTTAGCCGACAAACTCGCAAGCTGCCTTTATATTTTGAATCAGCACATTGACAGCGCCCTGTAAATTGACTGTTTATTTTTCGTACCTCTTCGATTTCTCTCTTTTGCCATCTGTGTAGCAACAAATAATTCCTGCCTCTCGACAATTCCTGCAGCCTGATTTATCTCCTGTACACTTCGTCTTTCGTTGCCTGCATGACTCGCACGCTCGACGTACATGGCGACGGTGAAACCGCCCAGGGGAAGTAAAAGCCGACTCCGCGCCTTCCGGAAGCCTGGGAATAGCCATCTTCTTTGAGTTCATTCGGTCAGCATCATTCACCGGAGAACGTGACATTGGATCATCCTAGTAATAGCTCTTAGTTGATTTCATGAATGTATTCAACATTTCGTAATGGGGTATGCGGACCCACCGTGTTTGATAGTTGACTACAAGTTTCAGTGTCATGATAAGCCAGCTTGAAACAAGATGGCTGTTCTGTCCATGTCTGGAATTGCAAGCTGTCCATTTGTAAAATGCTCCACGTGTGGTCGAATATAAAATGTAAATGAGATGATCCAAATAGGGAGTTTCTGAAGGAATTCCCAAAAAAAACATTAGTTATATCCTCTCAAGGTTCTCTGGCTAGTTGTCTTATTTACCTCGATTTCAAACAGTAGCAGGCGGCCCTTCTGAAGACCTCAATCTGTTGAAACTATGCGTCGGACGTGTAGAATGAAGGAGCTGTAAATGGCCCCTTATTGTTCCAATGAGATGCTGAAGAGAGCCGTAAAGGGGGCTTGTTTTCAACAGAAGTTGAAGTCCTGAGGTGTCCAGATTAAGGCAGGAACCGTGACAAAGATGCTTAATGGGACATAGAAGAGAGTTGTAAAGACAGTTGTTCTCGAGGAAAGTTGAAGGTATCCAGATGAGGGCACGAATGGCGACACGGAGGAAAGCGGATGGAGGGCGTCCTATCCAGAGGTAACAAGGCGTAACTCAAGACACATTTATTCTTGGGCCTTTAACAAGGGTTCCCCTATAAGCAAATGGTGCGTCAAAGACCGGAAAGTAAATGCGAGTGGGGAATGCGAGACACTGGAAGAGACACTATGGGAACCTGAGCATCAAGGTGGAAGCTAGCCAGTATCTAAACACCCTGCTATGAGGTTGAAATTTTGGAGCTAGACAAGGGGTCTGAGAAGGAATCAGCTCTCAGGATAAGAGGCGGATGATATGTCCGACTCATCTTCTGTTCTAGGAGTCGACAATTGTGGCGACCGCTAGAACGCATGCAGAATCATCCTGAGCCATCCTGATTAGCAAGAGATATTGCCTCTACATAGGTATTGTTAGGGTCTAACCGAGAGACCGTCCCGGCGCATGCATTAGGTTCGGGGAATGGTCACGCAATTCGCCATCGATGGGTACTGCAGTGGCTGCAATCTCTCCTGGGCCTTCGTTCATACAATGATCTAAAAATCGCCTCCCATATTCTCCAGTAGGGGTCCTCGCTGGGTCAGGCTCTCGCTATTGGACAGACCGGTAGAGAAGACCCTAAGGTATCCCCACCTAAAGATGTCACCCCTCTCAGCTTCTAAAGTTTGTTATCTTCTGCAGCTAACGGCTCTCAGGGTCTAGGGAATCAGTCGATGGACGATATAAACAAGCACAGCTATCAGTTTCGCTGAACATCAACAGGACTGTTTGCAGCCTTGCCCTGATAAGTAGAAATCGCAATTTAGCGATATCCTGAGCCAGAGCATTCCAAAGATCAGCTGCAATGAAGTCTCAGACATCTCATGCGGGGTTTTTCCTGCTATTGAATACCAAGTATGTATACACATATATACGTAGTAGGAAATTGGTCCACAGTAACTTTGCATCCGGCAGAACAGCCTCATTGGAACACTTACCTCGTTCTTCAGGGGTCTTCAATTGCCCTGTAGAGCCGTAGATCTTCGTAATCATTGACTGATATCCATTTTGGAGCAGTTGTGGCAATTGACCAGAAGTAGAGTCCATAGTCCGTTCCCTTGTGCTTGGATCCACTTCCTGTATGTTTCAACTGTCAACGAGGCCAAGGCTTCGCCATACCGTTCGCCTTTCCAGTCAGGGATGAGCTTCCGCGCTGACCTTGCATGAACCGGTGGAAACGTTCTTGTGGAGAGTTGGTCAACGGGCAAAGGTTGAGACATGACTCGCCGAACGAGACGAGGAAGACTTTGTTTCCAGCGATACCCCTGTTATCATCTGGGGATATGCCACGACGAAGTGGTCCTTCTCCCAACCTGCCCCGCGGGTCTCCTCATTGAGCGTAAGACGAATGCGGAAAGAGAACGATAATCCTGACGTCTTCTATTCTACAAGAATAGATTATGCTGCCATTACATGCCAGTAACCGTCTTGTACGAAGCACTGTAGACCAGTCATGTACGCTGAAGAAGCTAACGCCATGGGCAGTCAGCACATGTCATGCAGATGGTCGCTGTTAGTATCTCAGGTCCGTACTAACGCCACTTTCACGCCTCCATTTCGGAGCTCAATCTTCAATTGTCTCTACGCCAAATGCCAACGCTCAAAATGGAGCTGGCAACCCTTGTAAAGCCGTGGTGAATCCGGCAGGGCACCAAGCCCCCGAAGAGACCCCCCGGGAAGAGGGACTGCAATCTGGAAGTGCACTCGAGACCGAGCGTGCGGGGCAAAGTGGGGAGGGGTGGGGGAAAATTGAGATGCTAAGAAAGCAGGGTGTATCAAAGTGCATCCATGTGGCAGTAAGGAGATGTGCTGGATGTGAGGTCAAGCTGCATGAAATGTTAGGTAATTTCCTCGCCTCCCTCGTTGCAGCTCCTGTCGTTGGCCATACACGTGACATTTCATATCCAATACTGTCATGGTTCAATCAGGAACAGCCCGAGCAGATATGCAGGTACTATTCTTATAGATACTTATTGCTATCCTTATCGTATAATTTCTCCGACTACGCAATAGAGAGCAAAAGAAACAAGGAACAAAGCCCAACAGGCAAGACCTCGGGATCTTAAACTAGTATGTAAGTACTACTGGAAGCTGATAACAACATGTACTACCTGTTAACATTACGCTACGTACCTGGATAGAAGGATCCTTGTCTTGGTTCAACATTAGCTTCGCTGTAGCCTTGGCTCCGCTTCCCGATGACGGCAGTCGAGTGTCCGGTGAGGCGTCTCAAGCCAGAAAAGTGCTGCTGGGCGGTTAAGTAGGGGTATAATAAGCGCGGTGTCTGGAGTGGTCTGACCAACTTTAGTAGTGGGCCTTACCTCAGGTCTGCCCATCAGAGAGGCTCTTGACCCTGAAGGATCCAGTTATCTAGCCTTAGGCTACCCGCCTAGGGCCCCTCACAGGCATATGTACAGTAGCATGCTGTAATTTGCGTGACGTCTTCGCCAAAGGCGTGTAGACTCCATGGGATTTCGGGTCGTAAAACTTCGCATTGTAGGATTTTTTTGATTTAGTGGCCTCTATGATACTGTGTAGTACGCAGCGGCATGGGGATTTTTCTAGCAGCCGAGACATGGCGGATCGGAAGGTGATCACCCTGTCAGATCGGCGATCCGCATCTTCGGCAAATTTACTATAGCAGACTATAGCAGGTTGTGTGGCACCTTGGTTACAGCCGGTAATGCATCATGATTTGTTGGAAACGTCATCCAATCGTCTGGAACCCGTGCTCCCCGACGGGATCTAGACTTAGAGCCAAGCCCAGTGAAGTGACATGGTAGGTGATTCTCTTGCCAGTTCCCAGTGAGGTCATTTAGGGACTTGGATTACGATCTGTACATTTTATTTGCCTTTTTGCTGATGTATGAGGTTCATGCTGCGTAAGAAATCTCATTTATTCGCCTTCTAAATACCTAATGTATGTTGGCAATGGGAGGGAGTAGTAGGAGTATTTCATGAGAGCAGGTGGCTTGACATTCTGACACTTGCGAATAGACTAGACGTCGCCCCCTGTGTACCTTGAAAACAGGGTCGTACATGCGAGAGCAAGGATCATGGTTGACTAATTGCGTACAACGGCATGGTAAGAGAATGTAGGCACTTTCCGGTCATATTGTGGGGTTCTCAGCTGATAGAGCACTCTAAGGACCGATCCTCCCTGCTCAGGGAGCCTGGTCGCCGGGCATTGGAGATTAGGAAGAAATGAATTATTCTTCTGGAGTGTCGCGTAGCGAATGACCCCTCTGTTTGGGGCCTGAATGTGAGACCAGACGGCGGAGGATTACGAAGCTTCCCGGTCAAGGTTCTCAAAAGCTGTTATTGTGATCAATCTCTTGCATCGACCCCTGTTACAGACTTCAAAAAACATTTCGAGAATATACCAGAAGTTCAATAAGCCCTTCCGCAAAACTCTCTGAATATAGGCTTACAAGAGTGCTACTATGCTACTTATGGTTACTACACAACATCGATGAGAACGCCATGTTTTATCGGCTGAAATAGGAAAAAGAATCCTCTTACAAAACAAAGATAAGAATTGGTCAATTCCTTAGGTCCACTGGACTAAAGACTAGTATCATAGGCTAACAAGTCCATTTTGACTGACGTCACTGCCCTGTCTCTCGGATAACCATCTCACGTTGTATCAGCCAGAAATCAGGATGAGCTGAGGGGGAAAGAACAGCGGCCATCATCGGCTGAATCCCTTTTCTGATAGACATATGCATAAACTTCTTCGATGCGTTTCTACGAGGCTTCAATAGACTAGTGCCGTCCTTAGGCCATGCAACGCCTTTCGTAGCAGTATTAGCGGGATTTGTCTCGGAGACATCGACCTTTTTTTTCCATCTCAAGGGATGCATCTTCGCCGAATGTCCGGCACTAATTGAGAGTTATGCTTGTGGAAGATGGATCCTTGCACGCCATGTGTGAGGTGAAAAGGGGCCAGGTACTCTTGATCGCTTTGCGATTACTGGATGAGACTGCTTAGGACAGGTACGGAGTTCATGATGATGCATCCGTCAAGAAGCTATCAGCATTGCCCCGCGCGGGCCTGCCGACTATTTCAGCGCATGATTGGTAGTCTACCCTACGGCGTTTTTGTCCGAACCCTGTCAGGTTTGCTTTCAGGCGCGCTCCGTGCGAATCGGACGGTCCCCAGAGTTCTAGTTTGACTCCTGTCGTACGGCGCAGCTCCATTTTTGGGGCTTTGAGGGACCTGCATAAATCGTGCATAACTAGAGCCGGCGCTTAAGTAGGTATGGGAAGGAGGTTGGAAGATTAAGCGCACTATGAGTCGGTTAGCAGACAAGTACTTACGCCTGAGGCATGTATCCATCTTGACGATTTTTTTACGTTGTGGGTCAGGGACCTGCAGCCGGACGTCGACCGCGGGAAATTGTTCAGAGTCTAGGCCTAAGCTTCTTCTATGTACGGTTTCCACATCCGGAGCTTCCTCCATGGGCATGATGGCTGGTTGAGTGAGGGGTAACGACTGCGCTTCGATATCTTCACGCGATAAGGTGCTCTTCACAAACAATGCAAGGGGCGAGGTCCAGGAACCGGGGAATACATGCGCCAGTTGGTGATCCGAGCTCTCCTCGTGTTTCCCCGCAAAAGAGCGTGGTTGCTCTGGCAGATAACTCTAAGATGCCAGGAACGATATCAGCCGCCACAAATGCCCGCATACTCCTTGACGCGTGTGCGATGGGCCTCGAATTGACTTTCGGGGTGTCCGGCTCGCATCCCCAGTTGCTTGGTAGGCCTGGCAGGTATCTTTCGGAATGATGGAAACGAAGAGAAGACAACCGATGCTCTCCTGCGTCAATTTCCAAGACAGTCGGCATGGTGAATGGCAGATCAGGGCAAATCTGAACAGCCCGGTACCTGTCCCTGCATATTTAGCGTCACACTAGTGGGGGGACAGCATCGAAGTGAAAGGAAACATTGCGATGGGTTCTCAGGGGTAAGGATCATTCTTGATGCTGAACAGGCGGTGGGAAAGCCAAAGGTGCCGCACAGAAGACGCCCTGTCGCTGCAGCTCGTGCGCCTAAGCGCGTTGCAGCGGCCGTGCTCTGTACTCTGCACGGACGCAATCTACAGGAACTGAATAGCGTTCTGTTTTGGTTTAATCAGCTTCACCTGTCCCCCTGGCATCTAACAGGGTGTAAGTTCAACTTCTTTCCGCTGCTGGGTAAGTGCTATCAGCGTCCATTTCCTCGGAGAACTCCTATACCGGATTCTGACCGCATTGTAGACTTTGCATGCCCCATACGGTCGGGCAACTTTGCCCTGGACCTGGACGACGATTTCTCTGAGCCACATCCCGGGTACCTACATCCTTCGTACCCAGTCGTACACGTTTTGCGGAACGCAAGAGCATGGCCGAGTGGCCCTAGACGGCCCTATTCTCGGAAACAGGTCGGTAGTCTGACTCCATCAGCGGATGCAGGAATCCCAGAGAGGAATTTTCAGTGCGTCCTGACATGCAGGACTTCAGGCCTGAGGGGATGTCTCACGGTACCTGCAGACATTGACAGGGGGTTTCCGTGTCCGCTTTTCACGAACATTCTACAGTACGTACTTGATGTTCCAATAATCACTGTCTTGTCCCCTGGCACTTGTGGTGGTCTCTTGACCCGTTCACCATGGTAGTTCAGGCCTTGCAAGGAACTAGAGCGGATGAAGTATCCGCGCCCGTCAGATGAAAGTTGTAGTCTTTCCTGCTGACGTCGATGACTCGGCTCTGACTCGGTTGCGATGGTCATTTTGCAATGCTTTCAGGAGCACCAGATGGCCCTTTTCATCACCGCGAGAGAGATACAGGTGTTATGAAAAATGAATAAGCTGTTTCAAGCTACAGGTCAGGGGCTGTGGTGCTCGTCGTAGAATTCATGATCCAAGAATTTGCGTTTATTAAGCAAGCACGAATTTTATCTGAAATTGTATTTCATTTTCCCATTTCTATCTGCCAATTCAATACTCTGGGGCGAACCCATGGTCCCAGTGATCTCCATAATCGCATGAGAGCAACAGGCAGGACGGGATGAAGTGCTGGAATAATAGTAAACCCTGACCGAAGAACCAGGCATAGAATAAAACACGGGAAACCGGAAACCCAAGCAGTATTAGTAGGCTAGACTCCCATAACTGAATTACTCGATCACATAACCCTCCGCGACGCTCTTCACTTCCCTGGAGAATCCCACGCTCTCACCTTCCATTTCTAGGAGAGAGACGCCAGTGACATCGACATCCACGAATGGTTTGGTCTTAGAAAAGCGCACGCTCATGGGGAAGAATTCATTCTCATCACCGTCACCTCCCTGGCACTCGAACTCAAAGCTACCAGAAGGATTAGACTCGTCGACTGTACCAATGTTCCAGTCCAGGCTGTCACCCGAGACCTCGTAGACAGCGTCGAAGCTGGACACGGTGGGCTCTGTCGTGCCGTAGGGAATAGTGACTGTAACATCGTGCAGACTATCGGAGCCAGTCAGCTCGTACTCGACCGTGACGGTGGTCGAATCCGAGCCCTTGTTGACCCAGACGGTGAAAGTGATGGGAAGAATGTCGGCGCTGTCAGATGCGGAAGTGGCGACTCGCCAGCGCAGGACGCCGATGGAGTTATTGGCAGGGAAGCGTTTGGATGTATCCTTTAATTGGATGACATTGGAATTGGTAAATAGAGCCTTGTCGACATTCGGGTGTGTACGGAACTGCGCGCCATGCGTCGGGTTGGCGGTCAAATCGAGCTTGATCTTGGTGAAAGACTGATCGGAGATACGGAGCTGCAGATCGCCCTTGACCTCGAAGGACTTCAGAGCTCCTTCGCGGGTTAGTTTGGCCGATATAGTCTCGGCCACGGTTATGTGAACAGGCTCTCGATCTGCGGACAGGGAGTCAAGAGCGGAGGTCTCGGCGGCTGGAGTGGAAGCCTGAGATGCAACAAGAGGAGAGGACTCTTCTGCTTCAGGGCCCAAATCACCACGGACTTTCTCGTAGATATCCGTGGTCTTGGACTTCTTCCCGAGTTGCATACCTTTTCCGCGCGTAGGTAAGGGCCTGTAATCTGTCAGTGAGAAGCCAAACGCGAGAATTACTCAGAAGCCCGTACTTAGCGAACGACTTCTTCTTCTCCGCTTCATAGGTATCATATGTCTCTGGGACAGATGGGCGGGATGGAGGCGTGTAGACGGGGTAGGTTGGTGCTCTGGGAGCCATGCCACGGCCAGAGCGGGCGGCCTCCTTACGTTGCATCTCGAGCTGCTTCGCCTTCCTCTTGCGCTCTTCAGTGGCTTCGAGCTCTTTGTTCTACCACTAAGTCAGCAGACGATCAATTCAAGGGTATTACTGTTACCGTACCCTCTCAATAATCTCCTGTATCCTCTCCTCATGACTTTCCATCTCTAAAAATGTCTTGATTTGTGACAAGGACAGGTTCTCCCTGTATCCCAAAGTGACCAGCTCATCGAATGCACTGAGCAGCTCAAAGGCATTGCGTAGGATCTCGCGCTCATCCAGGCTCTTGCAGATGCTCGTGGTCACCTGCGCAAAAAGGTGGAGGCTGTCTATGTCCTGCAGGATATTCGACTGCCGGTTCGTGATGAGCACGATGTAGAGCTCGTCCAGCGGCTGGTAGACGAAGCGCACATTGTCCTGCTCGACAGTTGTGTGCTGGGTACCCGAGTCCGCAAGTTTTGGGAACGATGCAAGTAGAGCTTCGACTCTTGAGCGAGCAATCTCACGGAACTGACGTGAGAGAACTGGTTTGCCCCCGCGGGTGCATATCGAAGCTGCGAGGACGACCTGTGTGCGCAGTCATTAGCAGGCAACTGAGATCTCAAATAGAGCGATGAGACAAACCATGACTACACCAGCGCCAATAAAGGACCTTTAACAAATCACTGTCATCAAATATGTACAAAGAGAAGAGGCGCGATGCTGGTGTCTCCGGTGTCGAAAGCCAGATAGACCGTCCCAGTTGCCTTAGCGGAAGCGCTTGTTGTTCTCTTTGGACACTCCGGCGCTTATTGGTCCGTGCACCGCGCTAACCCCTCGCTTACAGTAGCACAAGAGCTGCCCGCGTCGGTCTTCTTGCCTCTCCCCATATCGAGATTTGTCCACAGACTTAGTCAGTCCTGCAAGTTTCTTCTTGTACAGTGTGAAAAAAACACATGGCTGGATGTCTTTGTGTCCACTGTTGTGTCTCATTCACTTATCTCATATAGTCTTCTCTGTTTCACACGTTTGTCCTGTGTCTGGACTCTTGATTTCGACCTGACCAAGACTGCAACGACGCGTCCAGTCGGCAGTCCTCCCTACAGTTATTTCCTCCACTTCGGTTCTATCCCAGTCGTATGTCATGACTACCGCTCCTCCGGTAGTTTTTTCCACGATGGAAGTTTCACTTGGCGATGACACAATGGAGATGGCTTCTCCATACCAAGGGAATGCGGACGATTTCGAGATTGATCTTGATGTCATGGAAGATCAAGCCTCAAATGCAGATCATGACCTTGACGTGGCGGACGCGTCGCCCGAAGCCTATCATGAACAAGGACTCATTCCAGACTCGACGAATGATGCCGATATGGTAGATGAGATTGCTGAGCGCGCCATGGTCGATGCGGATGACAGTCATCAGCAGACACATGAACAGGATGATCATATCTACTATCAAACCGAAGAGACATACGAGGCAGAAATGGTGGAAGAGGAATACGAAGAAGATATTGACGCGCCGGTACCCGAGACGCACGAGGGTATCGTCGCTGATGTCGAGCACGCACCCGAAGACCGCCAGGATGTCCACGGCACGGCGGATCTTCCAGAGCAATATGGCCTCGCGGAAAAGCAACGCCCCAAAAAAGAAGTAGTGGAACCCCATGATGACCAAGAGAATAATGTCCATGACGTTCACGAGGTTCGGGATGTTCATGAAGTTAAGGATGTTCATGAGGTCCAAGAGGTTCATGAGACTCATGAGGTCCATGCTAATGACGAATGCGACGGTCATGATACGGAGCAAGTGGTCAAAGACTCTGAGAGTGACCAGTGTCAAACTGAGCAACAGGATAATCAACGCGTCGACGCTAACAACGCAGCTCCTGTAGAATCTCAACCGTCATATGTTGTCGGCGATGGAGAGGGTGAGCCATCAGAGCATGAAGGGGAAACCGAAAATCATGAAACCGCCGAAGTATATCCTTCTGTGGATCAGCAGGAGAATCGGGCCGAGACAAAGGACGTTGAAGAGGCGGACCATGAAGAAGCTGACTCGGCTCAGCATATACCACATCTATATCCTGTTAAGGTCCTCTATCAGGATAGCGAAATTTCCCTGTTCCCGCCTCAGGAAGGTGATTCTTCAGAAACATTCCTTCTTGAAGATGAAAGCCTTGCACACCAAGATGTTGGTAAACTACTCGCGTCTTGTCGCCAAGTCCTCGGGGAGGATGTTGGCGAAGACGAGGTGTTGGTTGTAGATATCGAATCCCTGAATCTCCAACTAAGCGAGGTATGTTTGCATTGAATTAATGAGAAATGCATTTGCTGATCAATGCTTCCAGGATTCCTTGCAAATATCCAAGGTGACTTTATCCCAGATCGTTGAGCTGTACCTCCAACTTTGCCATAACGATGGCGTTGATGAGCCAGAGCCTTTGTATCTTACTCTGAGCACAAAATTAACGCTCCCCTCTGAAATTTCTAACCTTTTTGCAGCTGCAAATGAGGGTAAGGGTCTCTCCCACATTCATTCGTGGGAAGAGTATGAGGAAGGAGGGCAGGATGCTGGGGATATCCACGAGTACGAAGGCCAAGAATCGGAAGATCCAGCCGCTCCAGTCCCATCTGAAGATCACACTCCCTCTGAAGATCACCAATATGGTGATCATAATGCCGAAGCCGAAGAAGAATACGTGGAGTATCAGGCTCCCAAAGAAGCTGTGCACGAGAAGCTCTCGCCCTCGGATGCTCGCGATGCCACTCACATTGACAATGCCGAATCAAAGCCGGCAAATAATGTTGTTTCCGACATTGTCTATAAGAATGATGATAGTGCCGCTGCTGCCGATGGTAGCGAAGAAGGCGGTCATGATGAGACGGATGTTCATACACAGCTCAATACTGAGGGCGTTGCTGAGCCCCCAAGCGGGCCAGCTCATGCTGGTTCTCCCCATGAGGGGGTGTATGATTTTGAGGAGCAAGCTACCGAATCCACAGCTACTCTAGCACATGCTTCCGTAACACAATCTGCAGATGAACAGAGGCCTGATCAATCTTCCGAAGACACCGGCCAGGACCAGGTCGATTCCGATGACTATGATGATCAGGTCGAACTCGACGCTGATGCAGACTTCCTCGAAGAAGAGGAGGAGGAAGAAGAAGAAGAAGACGAAGAAGAAGAAGACGAAGAAGAAGAAGACGAAGAAGAAGAAGACGAAGACGAAGACGAAGAAGAGGCCAATGTCGAAGTCTCGGAATACACTAACGGTGTTGAGGCTGCTGATACTGATCCTGGAGAAGTATTTTGCAAAGAAGCTACGCCAGAGATTAGGTCTGAGAATAACAATTCCCACGAGACAGATCAGCCCGAACCATCCTTGGAAGCTGGCCAGAATCAGGATCGTGATTCCGATGAGCCGGATGTTGTACATAATCAGTCTGATGCTCACTTGGAAGCATCGCAGGCTCCTCACGATCAGGCTGCGCTTCCCACTAACGAGGTTCCGGCAGAGAGTGATCTGCAAGATACGGCCGACGAGATCGGGCGAAAGACGCCTGAGTTGACAGAGGATCTGCTTGGTATTGATGAGGACCTTCTTAGGAGCCCAGCCAAGGGTGCAAAAGAAACCACCCCTTTACCTCAGGAGGACAATCAAGTCTCTGGCGATGCGAAGGAGCATGATGTAATTGAAGACTCTTACCCAGCTAATGGCTCCGGCAGCGATTTCGAAGAGTTCCGTTTTGACGAGGAAGATGATATCGGTCTTGGAACAACAGAAGCTCCTGATGCAGAAGATGGAGAGGTTCGAGCCGACGAGTCACAGTTGCAAGAGAGCGTCCCTTATGGAAAACGCCCTCGTGGACCTGATGAGTTTGATCTCGTTGAGACAGCCACTCCGGATACCAAGCGTCGCCGTTCTTCGTGATATAGATCCCCTTCCCTCTCCCTTTCCCCTATTATCCATCACCCCTTCTCAGCACACGCTTCATACACTTGAAGCATTCCACTCGGGCAGTTACTCGGGTGATATTGATCCGTGACCGGTCATATATCCGTGGTATCGGACATTACTAACAACTGATCACATGTTGGTTCTCAACGACGTCGAACGTCCATATCGTGAAATAAGCATGGACTGACAATTGTCATGGGATTTCAGCCAGGTACGTTAACATCCAAGATCCCCCTTTCCCACCCCCTACCCCACCTTTTATGACCGGAAATGCCATATATGGGCTTCGTCAAGTCCTTTAAAACGGTACTGTGGGCGGCTTGTAATTCGCGTGTTCTACTGTGTTCCGTTCACGTCGCGTGCTTTAATTCGGCTTTCGGATGAGCAATTCTCTGTCACTTATGTCGGTTTCATGTTGCTTGTATTACAGCTACTGGGTTGGCGAGTTCTTATGGTTGGCGAGTCTTATGGTGTTCAGCGTATCTCGGGGAGCATTAAGCATGGCGTCAAGGCTGTCTGTTTCTTGAGTTCTGTGGTTCGCCTAAAAGGATTCCGGGGAGCTGTGGCGTTCTTGCTTTGTGCAGCATCGAGAGATACCGAGTTTTCTTTTGCTTTGATGTCTGCCCTGCTTTGGGTGCTTGCCCAGGCGAACGCGGTGTAATCACTGTTTGCCAGATTGCAACCGTCGTCTGGCTATCTGTTCCTGTATATCCCAGACGGTATGAGGCGTTTATTGAGGTCTGGTATTTGTTGGTCTGAGGCACCCGTCGAAACCACAGAGGGTTGGCGTGGTGTTGGACGCGATGGTAATCGTTGCCTGTCTGTCCGGACCAGGTTGGCCTCCTTCATTCCACTGTACTTCTCACCTAGCCTCTTTTGCCCGGGAGTTATCTACTATATATGACCTTTAGCTTTTATGCAGATTAGATACCATGTAATCAAGTTTTTCATATTTCCTGTGATGCTCTGTTGCCCATGCCTATGGCCATGGATTCGGTAAGAAAGCTGTGCCCAAAAGGCCACTGCGTCTTGGAATTGTTGAGAAGGCCCTGCGTTGGTAAGATTTCCGGAAATGGAAATCAAAGGGGTCAACTTGCAAGTCACATGGCTGTGGCATCACGTGATTTGTTTCTAAATCGGTCCTCCATCGAACGGAAGCGCAGCGCATTGATACTATTTACTTCCTCGGAATGTTTGAGACGAATTTCAACGTCATTGCACTAGACATGGTTCAAACTTGGTGTTTCTCAATTGACGAGCCGGCTTAATACCAAAGATCTGCCAGGGATTTACTGCCATCGAGATCTGGTGACGGTTGTGACTTATTACGATGGGAGTCGTAGTGTGTATGTAGGGCTGATGATAGCAAGTGAAACCAGAATCCCGGGAAAAGTATACACCGTCCTGCACACCAATTTAGCACCAAAACTACTCTCCGTACTCCATGCCGAGTCTCATCTATTTCTGGACGGCGTGGATGCCAAGTCTGGAGGCGTGTCGAAACGACGATCGCCGCCGTGCCGTGGGAACCGCAACACTGCCCCTGGCCGGAACGGGGCTGTGGATGCGCGGAATGCCACCTTTGCCCTTTTCGACTCCGTCAGACACCCGTGCACTCCGTACCAACACCTCGAGACCAGGCTACCAGCTTGATTGCCCGGGTCTCTCGTGCTATTCTCGATCTTCGCATCTGCTGGGCCCTCCTTGCCTTGCTCTGATTCTCTTCCTTGCTCCTTTGCCTTGCTCTCCCTGCCACGTCGTTCCCGATCCCGTCACTCGTTTGAAACGCGCGTACACGCGGGCCCAGCCTCGATCCAGGACCCCACCGCACGAGCGACAGCACCATCATCCAGAGCAAGAAAGGAGCCCTTTCTCCCGCAAATAAAACGATCGCAACCTCAAAGTAGAGATAGCAGGCGAAACTCCGCCGTGCTGCAGAACCGGGGGCTGGCTCACCTTCTGCAGGCTCACGGCTCGTTGCGCACCACATCAGTACGCGTGGCACCAGAACTTGGAGGTCTAAGGACATCAACCTGTCCTGTCCGTGCGGTCTAATTTCGTCTTTTATACTCCAGCTAGGCTGCTCGGCCAACTGTCTGCGCTTGTCCAATCAAGCCACCTACTCGCCTGTTTTGATATCCGCGGTGTTGCGCGCATTGGAGGTCACTTGGTGGCGGGAGCAGTCGGCTCCTGGGATATACAATGATGATTTCAGACAAGTATGGAGCTTTCTTTCCCCAGACTTTGGTTTAGAAGGCTTCTCTTGGACGGTGCGATTTTGGTGGTCTCGTATTCTAATGTGGATACTGTCTGCAGGTATATCGGGCTGGCTTTGGCCATTCTATCTACGATGGCTATAGGTATGTTCTTTCGATATCAACGGTTTATGCTCCATGAGCTGATGGCTTCATTGCAGGCACCAGCTTCGTCATCACGAAAAAAGTTCGTCTACTCACATAATGCTCGGGCGCGCCGATTGCGCAGCACAAATTCAAATACGACGAACGCTGACGTATCACGTATAGGGCTTAATGCAAGCGACAGAGAACCACGGTTTTGAAGGAGAAGGCTTTTCGTATCTAAAGAGCCCGATTTGGTGGGGAGGCATAGGAACTCGTACTGAAATCCCCATCCAGCCTGCGCGTCCGCCTCCCTTATAACGAAAACGCTGACGTTTGACTTCAGTGGCTATCGGAGAAGTTGCAAACTTCGCTGCCTATGCTTTTGCACCGGCTATCCTCGTTACACCGTTGGGTGCACTTAGCGTGTTGATTGGGTTGGTAGTCTGCTGCTTGGTTATACGCGCATGTTGGACGTTATTGACGCAGAAGCAGTGCTGTACTTGGTTCCTATTTCCTTGGCGAGAGGTTGGGCACCTTGGGAAAACTGGGATGTGCTATATGTCTGCTTGGTTCCGTTGTGATCGTACTTCATGCACCACCAGACAAGCCAGTTGAGACCATTGATGAGATCCTGGATTATGCTCTGCAGCCGGGTGTGTGAAGCCTGAGTTCTCGAAAGAGATCTTGCACGTTGTAACTAACGATTCCTAGGGTTCCTCACTTATTGCCTGGCTGTGGCGATCTTCTCAACGGTCATGATTTATCGAGTTGCTCCAGTCTATGGGAAGAAAAACCCTTTGATCTATATCTCGATTTGCTCCACCGTCGGCTCTGTCTCTGTTATGTCCGTTAAGGCATTCGGCATTGCGTTGAAACTTACGCTTGGGGGAAACAATCAGTTCACTCACGCCTCAACATATGTCTTCGCGATTGTCACGACATTCTGCATCCTTACGCAGATGAACTATTTCAACAAAGCATTGAACCAGTTCTCGACATCAATGTAAGTCCAGTGAAATAATGGAACGTCATGGGGTATCACTGACGCTTGGTCCAGAGTTAACCCACTGTACTATGTTACGTTTACAACCGCGACACTCTGCGCTTCATTCATCCTCTTCAAGGGATTCAACACTACAGACGCTGTGAATACAATTTCATTGTTATGTGGATTCTTGGTCATCTTTTCCGGCGTATATCTCCTGAACCTCTCTCGGAGCGACCCGGACGGACGACAGTTACTGAGCGGCAAAGCTGATGATGAGGACGGCGTTCCAACCGACGGGATAGCGAGCTTCCAGACCCGACGCTCAATGCAATCTCGAAGAAGTCTAGACCCACATCGTCGAAGCTCATCAAGTATAGCCTACCTAAACGGACAGGGCGACCGGGAAAGCCTCATCCGCTCCTATGACGTTGAGAATGGAGCCATAGGCTTGGCTGAGCTGACAGAGGAGAGCGATGGAGAGCCGGGGCCTACGCGGAAGCAGAGTATCGATGCAGGCCGCGCTACGCACCACACCAAGCATGATGGTCGATGACATGGGACAGGATGGTATTTCCTCGACTTAATTTGACTTCTAATTGTCTCCTCTGTACAGCGGTTGGGTCACAGAAGGCCTTTCTCCTTTCATATGTTTGTCTCTTGTCTTCTTTTCTTTTCTGTCTTTATAGGCTCTGCATTCTCTGGACGGGACGGGCATGGGACGAGATCTGGAACGAGGAAATTCCCATGGATGATTACACAGGATACGGATCTTGATTGGGACGATTGCACCCTCTGGAATGGGGTTGCTTCCGCCACTAGTGGTGTGAGATTTCGGTTGAATATGGAAGAGGTAGGTAGGCATGTGCAAGATGGGAAATAACTCATGTACACCTTGTACTATACGTAACTCTCAGGATCGATTGCTGTTTGGATGAGATGATACCATCTTTACATATTTTGCGCCTGCCTGCCTGTCCTGATGAGGTGATATCGATCTGCCTACCACCCTTATTTTTAACCGGACATCCTGCGGTCACCTAGGATGTGTATATAGGTAACGGTCTGCACTGCATTGTATATGTATGTACTGTACAATACTGTTTTGGGGCTGGAACGGTTCAGATCCTGTGCACTTGATGCGATCCTGGGAATTGTGTTCTGTAGATTAATTTCTGGTGCAAAAGTACGCTGTGTACCTCCTATATACATGTACAGTAGGTTGCCAAAACTTTTTGTCATCAAGGATCCCTTGCCTGACAGCTTTGTCGGATTGCTATTTTATATCCATGTGATTTGAAGCTATTAAAGTACCTATGATAGGTAATAGACCCTAAACAAAGTCAGTCCAGATCGCACAATAAAGCAAAAGCAGCGAGATAGGCGGTTTAGTTGGGGACCCTTGTTGATAATGAAAGGTTTGGCAACCTACAGAACTCCGTACTCTGTACAGACCACGGAATACCCTAAACTCATGCAACAGGCTTCTAGGAATCCTATTCTAAAGTTCCATAAAGGTTAATTGAAACATCTTCGTCGCACCTCTCATCATCATCCGAGGATCCTTTCGCTACACCACTGTCTTGATGGACCGATTGTAATACAATAGATTGCCAAAACTTTCATCACCATGGGTCCCCTGCCCAAATTGCATGCCTCACTGCTTTTTTTTCCTTTATTGAGACCTAGACTAATTTCATTAAATTTGCCTAGAATATTTATCTATTATAGTCTTCAATTGCCTTGTAATGGCTTCAAAAATCACGCAGATATAAAAAGCAATCTGCCCAGCTGCTATACCGAGAGATGTAGGTGTAACAAAAGTTTTGGCAACCTGGTCTGTGTTGTAGTTGGGAGAACGTCAATCCATGCTAAACCTGAGAAAGCGGCGGTACTTGTCGCTCCTGTGGTTAGAATATAAGAGATGACGATGTAAGACTCTCCGCGAGTATGAAAGACCTTTGTTTTCGCTGAACGGCAATGTCACTTTACCCCGCTCTGCTTACTGTGTATGGAGTATTAGATCGAATTGACCAGGGCGTAAAGCATGGGAACCCCTAGGTGGAGAGTGGAGACTTAGTGTGGGAGACGGAGAGCGGCGAATCAATGCTGCGACAGGGGCCTTGAGACCTAGGCAGTAATACTTCTCTTCCATCAGGGAAAGGGGACTCTGGAACCTGGAATATCCTATGCTGTGTACAGATCTTGATTTGGGTCAGAAGTTAAGATATAGTTTCCGCCCTAGCTTCCAAGACAAGAACAAAGTCAGAAAGTTTACTTTGTCATCTTCAGTCTTTCCAAACAGTGCCAACGACTTTGGTATCTATGCCTCAAGGGATGCCCCATTTGCCTGTCTGACAAACAGCAAGGGACTAGCGTCACGAGATGCAGAACAAGTGTTTCAGTTTTTGGATCCCTTTTAGCAATACCAGGATCGTGGCCTCAGGTGGTTGGTCAAAGCCAAGACCGGTCGGTTTCCGCGCTGCCAACCCGAACGCCCGGCCCCCTATGATGTAGTTAGTGCTGGATATATACCGAGCAGGACACGATGTTCCCCAGGCATGCTTTCTTGACCATCCGAGGGCCATGGCCCCAAGTGCAAGACTAGATCGGACTTCCTTTTTTGTCTAAGACCGTCACTGGAAAATAGTGCAGGCATGCCTGGCTTGCTTAGGAAGCTCATCATCTTCGCGGCGGTCGATGGGCTGATCCTCCAGCCCCACGGGAATGGACAGCGCAATGCCAACAACGGGGCTTGCGCGATCCAGATCGAGTACAGGACACGGAAGATCACCCTTCTTCCTCCTTCTTCACCGAGCTGGCATGAGAAGAATAAAGAATTTGGACTGGAGTCACATGGTATTGTCGGTATGTGTCTCAAGAAGATCAACAACCCGGTCAGAAAGAGGCGGGGCACAGCAAACGGCTCCCTGTGTGGGGGCCTTTGATGGACACATAAGCTGAGGCACGAAATTGCTGAATGCAGGACTCCTCTCCGTCGCGTCCTACTCGTTTCTCATCTCCATCACCCAGCGCAAGCAAGTCGCGCAGATTCTAGGCAAGCCAATCTACGCGGTGACCAATGTCGCCATCATTCCCTTGTCATCTCAGGGGGACGCGAGTTGTGCAATCGCACAAGCTCGAGAGAACCTGTCGCATGAGGTAACGGGGCCAGAGGAGACCACACCAGATGATGAGTCGTCCGGCAGCGAGACGGATGAACGCGAATCAGATGCAACATCAGATATAAGCGACAGTCAGGAGCCCGGCGCGCCAAGTTTTCCAGAAAGACGGACGTTCCGCTCAAGAGGAAATAGTATAGGAAGCGGTATAGCCGAAGATGTAATTGGTAGAGCAGGCCGATTTGGCAGGTTCTCGGCCAATTGGTTTTCGAGGAGAGGTTGGGGACCGCATGGACTCCGAGCAAAGGGTGAAGAAAATGATGTCGCTCAGGAGAGCGAGACCGGAGGTGCTGGACAAGGACCTGATATCTCCGACGTGAAGGAGGAAGCAACGTCGGCGTCGGGCTTGCAGGAAAGGCTTCCGCCTCAAGAGCAGACAGAGGAGACGCCATCGTCCGACGAGTCGGTAGAACTGCTGCCCAAGCTCCTTCGTTATACGAAACTCATTTTTGCGACCCAAAATTTCTTCTTCTCATATGACTACGATATCACGAGACGGTTTGCTCCTCAAGATCCAAAGATAGCTCAGTTGCCACTACACACCGTTGTAGATCCTTTGGTAATGAACAACCGTGGCTTGACATCTCCCGTACCGGCGCTAACGCATATTAATAGTACTTTTGGAATAGACATTTGATGACACCTTTCATCGAAGCAGGTGCTCACTCCTTCGTCTTGCCTCTGATGCAAGGGTTTGTTGGGCAGCGAGAGTTTACAGTTGCAGCAGCTGCGGAGCGGCGACCTGCTGAGACACGAGATTCAAATGAACCTGCCACTGAAGGGCGTATACTAGGGGAGAAGCGGGAGACGGAATCGTCATCTGATACAAGTGCAACGAAGCACGATTTCCTTCTTACGCTGATCTCTCGACGCTCTATCAAACGTCCCGGTCTCCGATACCTACGTCGTGGTGTCGACGATCATGGAAACACGGCCAATACCGTCGAGACAGAGCAGATCCTATCCACTCCTTCATGGGATCCATCTCGGAAAGTGTACTCTTTTGTCCAGCTGCGCGGGTCTATCCCGCTTTACTTTTCTCAGTCCCCATATGCTTTCAAGCCGGTTCCTGTCCTTCATCATTCGACCGAGACAAACCAGCTTGCATTTGAACGACATTTCAGGGAGCTAATAAGACGGTATGGGAAGGTCCAGGCAGTTTCCCTCATCGACAAACATGGCGGTGAGGCGAAGTTGGGGGAGGCGTACGAGAAGTTTGTTCGTATGGTGAACGAGAGTGGCGGCCTAGACGGTTATGATCTCAGGCTGGAGTGGTTCGATTTTCACACTGAATGTCGTGGCATGAAGTTCGAAAATGTGAAGCGTCTTGTTGACAAGCTGGAAGCGACCCTGGATGATTTCGGTGAGACGATCATCCAAGATAATACCGTTGTTCAGACGCAAACAGGCATCGTGCGCACAAACTGTATGGACTGCTTGGACCGCACCGGAGTTGCACAGTGCGCCTTTGCGGGCAGAGCGTTGGAGAAGCAGCTCAAGAGCGAAGGCATCGAAATCGATCTCCACGGCGATTCGTCGACTCAGTGGTTCAATATTCTATGGGCCGACAACGGAGATGCGATTTCGAAGCAGTACTCATCCACTGCTGCTCTGAAGGGCGACTATACCCGAACGAGGAAGAGAAATTATCGGGGAGCTCTGAACGACCTCGGGCTGACCCTTTCGCGTTACTACAATAACATTGTCAACGACTACTTCTCGCAGGCGTGCATAGACTACCTGCTCGGAAACGTCTCGACACAGGTGTTCAAAGAATTCGAAGTAGAACTGCAGTCCGCGGATCCCGGCATTTCCGTCCAAAAGCTACGTCAGAACGCCATCGACACCTGCTGCAAAATCGTAATTGGCGACCAGTCGGAGGAGCTCGTGGGCGGGTGGACGATGCTGACCCCCCGTCAGCCGAACACCTTGCGGACGCTTCCCTTCGAAGAATCGGTCCTCCTCCTCACCGACGCCGCCGTCTACAACTGCCGCTTCGACTGGAACACGGACAAAGTCCTCTCCTTCCAGCGGATCGATCTGCGGTCCATCACGCGCATCAACTACGGTACATACATCACGTCGATCCTGACGGACACGCAGACGGACGAGAAGCGGAACGTCGGGCTCGTCATCGTGTACCGCGACGGCGACGAGAACGCCCTGCGGGTCAACACGAGGTCGCTGCGGAGCCTCTTCAACCAGAACGTGCAGGACACGTCCGGGTCGAGCAGCGAGTGGGACATCTACTCGTGGTTCAAGGGCACCAAGCGGTCGACGTCTCGGTTCATGGCCTTCAAGGCGCTCCCCGTGACCAACTGCGTGACGGGCAAAAGCCAGAACAGCGCCAACGTCAGCGAGATCGAGGCCGTTCGATCGATCTGCGAGGAGATCGAGCGTGCCATGATGGCGGTGAAGGGCCGGCACCCCGAGAAAATGTCGGTCATCGAGGACCAGGATATCATCTCGCTGGCGGAAGCGAAGAAACGGACAGGATATCTGGAGCATCTTGTCTATGATATCAAGAAGCTAGTCTGGGCATGAAATCTTCTGTGGATATGAGTTGGAGTCTTTTGATTATATGAGTGCATATTCATCTGAAAGCATTATTATGAGAGGTGAAGGGCATTATCAAGACATTTTGCATCTGCATCATTTTTTGTTTTCAAGAGAGACTTGCATAGATAGAGCATACATTGATGACAAAGAATACGGCTCCTGGGCCAACCAGGAATAATTTCTAATGACTTCCTGCAGTCTGTGTCGTGTTTACCAGATGTACTCTGCAGGACGACCCCTGGCGGCGGCATCCAATACGGGGCGCCGAGCAGGGATGCGCCACAACGGCGCGACGCCACACCGACCGCAGCGCTCGCTCGACATCTCACCGCAGCGCCCTCTGGCTGGGATTTCAAGGCAAGAGGGGAAGAGGGCCCTGGATCTCCAGCGAAACTCGTTTCTCGCCTCGTGCGCCTGCTCTTCCTTTTTTTTTCCCCTTCTCTCAGTTATAGGTAACCGTCCAGTTGTCCAACTCTGGTCTACCGCTCCTCCTCCTTGTCCGCCCGTTCTCGGGCTCTTGTTGGGTTGCAAACCCTATTCTCCCACACTACCGCATATCTCAAGCCATCAAACCACCCCTCACCGTGGTCCCCCCGTACCCACGCCGGTGCGCAGAGGTCGATCCCCGACGGGACGAGCGTCTTCAGCGTTCTCTGAACTCCGTTTCTCTCGCGCGTGTCCCAAATTATTATATACCCTTTTTCTCCGACACTCAACAACCTGGCTGAGCGGAGCCCGCATCGTCCCTGACGGTACGGCAGACATCACCTTTGTCGAAGTCCTATCGAGAACAGTCGGTGCAACTCTGGCATAGGTTACGATTTGCAGAAGGGCTTCTATTCGACATTTCCACGGGATACCCTTTCTCAACGGCCTCTGGCTTGGGAAGGGTTGGAAAGGTTCCCAGAGTTACGGCTGGGTCTCTGTTCTGGACACTCCTTAACCGGACTCCTTTTGAGTGGGCGAAACTTTTGCTGCTACGTCTGTCAGCATCGTCACGATGGAGTGGCAACCGCAGGATGAGCCATTGAGGCAGCTGGCCGGCTACCTCAGGGACTCGCTGAATGCATATGACCGGGCGGTCCAGAAACAGGCGGAGCAGGTGAGTCTGCAACCCGTTGCTGCTTGCTTCTCTCGCCCGCTGCTTAAGAGATGTGGGCTGTGTTCTTGATCTGGAACTTGTCAGGAAGAGGTGGCTGACCATAGGATTTGCTCGATCGACAGATGCTCATCCAAGCGACCTCCAACCCGGACTTCGTCAATTATCTCACATACCTTTTCCTCACGCCGCAAGTTCCCCCAGCCGTGGGGTTGGACCAGGACACCTACGATGTGGTCCGTTTCTCCGCTGCTATGAACCTCAACACGAAGATTCGCGTGGCATACAATACCATTACCCAACCCAGTTTGGCGTACATACGATCGGCCACTCTGGTTTGTCTTCGGGATCCTAATCCCCAGATACGAAACTCTGCGGGAACCATAATAGCGCAGCTTTTGCAGCAGGCTGGACTGTTGGCATGGCCACAGGTGCTGGAGGAGCTTTTGAAGCTGGTAGGAAACCACACGGGAGACGTGCCACTTGTGGCCCAGGAGTCGGGCATGTCAGCCCTGTCCAAGGTCTGCGAGGATAACCGCAAGCTTCTAGACAGAGACTACCAGGGACAACGCCCCCTGGATGTCATAATTCCGAAGCTGCTGGAGTTCACGAACAGCGAGAGCCCCAAGGTCAGAGCTACGGCGTTGTCCACTATCCACGTTTTCCTTCCACAGAAACCGCAGGCTTTGATCGCATCACTGGACCTGTTCCTTGCGCAGCTGTTCAGACTTGCCAACGACCCCAATACGGACGTGCGCAGGACGGTGTGCCAGTCCTTCGCGCAGCTGGTTGATGTTGCGCCGGAGAAGCTCATTCCCCATATGGAGGGACTGGTCAACTATATTCTCATGCAACAGCACAATCCGGAGGACCCCGAACTCGCTCTGGATGCGGCTGAGTTCTGGCTCGTGGCAGGTGAGCAGCAGAAGCTGCAGGAACCCTTGGGAGCGCATCTGCACAAGATCATTCCCGTCTTGCTTCAAAGCATGGTTTACGACGAAGACGACGCCATAAGGTTAGCGGGCGAGGAGGATGATGCAGACCAAGAAGATCGTGCAGAGGACCTGAAGCCTCAGTTTGCCAGGTCGAAGGGTGCTCGTTTAGACACATCGAAGACAGGGGCTGGGCCGAATGCCGCTCCTAATGGGGCGGATGACGACGACCTCAGTGACGGGGAAATTGATGATGATGATTCGGACTGGGGTGATGAGGACCCAGAGGACGAGTGGACTCTGCGGAAGTGTTCTGCTGCAGCGTTGGATGTTTTCGCCAATGTCTACCACCAGCCAGTGTTTGAGATCATCCTGCCCTACTTGAAAGAGACTCTCCGTCATGAGCAGTGGATGCATCGGGAAGCTGCTGTCCTCACCCTGGGCGCCGTTGCAGATGGATGTATGGATGCCGTCAAACCTCACCTCCCCGAGCTCATCCCCTACCTGATTTCTCTTCTGAACGATGCGCAACCCGTGGTGCGGCAGATCACCTGCTGGTGTCTTGGAAGGTACTCGGAATGGGCGTCGCATCTCGAGGATCCTGCCGAGAAGGCTCGTTACTTTGAGCCGATGATGGAAGGAATCCTCCGCAGGATGTTGGACAACAACAAGAAGGTCCAGGAGGCCGCAGCCTCTGCGTTCGCAAGTCTCGAGGAGAAATCGGACGCCAACCTGATTCCTTACTGCGAGCCAATCCTGCGGCAGTTTGTCCAGTGCTTTGGAAAGTACAAGGACCGGAATATGTACATCCTTTACGATTGTGTGCAGACCTTGGCCGAGTGCGTTATGTCAGAGCTGGCGAAGCCGCATCTTGTTGAGATACTCATGCCTGCTCTCATCGACCGTTACAACAAGGTTTCGGACCAGTCCAGAGAGCTTTTCCCGCTGCTGGAGTGTCTCGGCTACATCGCGGCTGCCTACGGAGACGCCTTCGCTCCCTTCGCTCCACCTTTGTTCCATAGGTGTACGAAGATTATTTACGAGAACCTGCAGCAACATGTGGCTGCTGTCAATAACGAGGAAATTGATGAGCCGGACAAGGATTTCCTGGTCACCAGTCTTGACCTCCTGAGCGCCATCATCCAGGCCATCGATCCTCAGAAGAGCAGCGAGCTCGTGGCGAGCTGCCAGCCACGGTTCTTTGATCTGCTGTGTTACTGCATGGATGACCCGAACAACGAAGTTCGCCAGTCATCGTACGCTCTCCTTGGCGACTGTGCCATTCATATCTTCCCCCAACTTCAGCCATTTATTCCTAATATAATGCCTACTTTGATCAAGCAGCTTGACCTGGATCTGATTCGGGCCGACGAGCCGCAGACCGGGTTTAGTGTGCTCAACAACGCCTGCTGGTCATGTGGAGAGATTGCGGTGAACGGAAAGGCGGACCTTTCGCCATACTTCGACAAATTATACCAGGGTCTACTTACTATTGTAAGTAATGAGGAAGTTATCGACTCTGTTAACGAGAACGCTGCCTTGGCCTTGGGACGACTTGGAATCTGCTGCTCTGATCAACTTGCGCCCCACCTGGCGGAGTATGCCGGCGTCTTCTTGAAGTCGATGGCCAAGATCGATTTCACGCGCGAAAAGGCCTCTTCATTCCTAGGCTTCAACCAGGTGGTTATGAAGAATCCACAGGCAATGGAATCCTGCCTGGCGGATTACTTCCAGGCGATTGCAATGTCCCCTAGCAAGTCTCTCAACCAGGAAGAATACCGTGATATCCAGCAGTCGTTCCAGCAGGTAAGAAATTAATTCCTTTGAATCAAAGACCCTTTTCTCGCAGATCATTGTAGGCTAACTGAGTTACCAAAGGTCCTGCAAGGCTACAAAGATATGATACCCAATTTCGATTCCTTCCTCTCTTCACTTCCGCCCCCTGTTACGCAGAAGCTTCGTTCCGTATACCAGATTTGAGTCTGTGAGGGGTTTCAAGGCGAACTGCTGTTGACTGGCCCGCTGCGGTCTGGTCGCATTCGGCCATTTGTCTGATTCTGTGGCCTATGTTTCTTCGTCCATATTCCTGTGGTTAAAATCAGCGAGTTATTATTACTTGATGAACTGCATGGCATATATCCTCTTTACCTAAACATGTACCCACGTCTTCAACAGTCCCCTATGCCTACATGACTTTACGGGAATTGATTATTCCCTTATTCCCCGACCTTCTCAAAGACCGGAACAGACTCGCCAGGTGCACGCTAATCTAGGAGGATGGTGGAAATGAAGGAGGCAAAAAAAATGATTTCGACATTGGCATTTCAACGGGTTGGGGTAACTATGCATCGTACTGGGAACGGGTGCATGAAGAACCATCTGTGACGGAAAGAGGAGATTCAATTACCCATTTATTTCTCTTTTTTTTTTTTCTGCCATCGCTTGTTTAGATAGACAACGTCCTTGACTGGTGAAGATTCGCCCAGCGAGCCAATTTCATTATTAGTGCCTTTTCATTCACGTTTGTATTTCATTTTTTGTCGAGCGGGCCTCCATATTCCGTTTCTATCACTCTAATATTTGTTGTTATGGATACAAGCCTACAAGATAATACAATGCGGCCCCCCCGTGACGGACACGGGTGGTGACCACAGAAGATATTCGTGATTTCTCAGCCTCGACCCCTCTATCGTCACTCTAATTCTGTTGTTTTATCTTCATGCCGGTTTTACTTGCTCAGAGCCAGAACACCGGGTGCGGGTGCTTGAGAACCGATCTATGACTTTATCTCTCACCCAGCGGTTCTACTTCACCTGCGACGTGCTTCCGACATGGCACACATGCATGTATAACTGCCTCGTTCAGTTCCGCTCAGGATTATTTCTTTCATCTTATGTCATCTCGCTCTGTTGTGCTCTTGATAATCCAAAAGGTCGGAGAAGAGAAGAGAAGAGACTCTCGAGAGCTTATTACAGCGTGTTATCATGTTTTGCTTATCCTTCTTTTAGTCTGTGCTTCCTGCTTCCTTGTTTTCTTTTCGTTGTTAATTACGTTTGTACTGAATCCTTTTGTAACCCCTACCCGTGGATGGATGGAGTGATGGATGGATAGATAAGGGTGGATTGGCTGGTCTTAGCATACCTTTTCCTTCTTGTTCTTTCTAGGTAGCTAGGTAGGTAGATTAGGTAGGTAGATACCTCGCATAGCATATTATAGCATAAGATAGTATAGCGTAGTATAGATACCTGATAGCTAGAGACGTTATATATCTAGGATATCGTCCTGTTGTCGAGATTGGTGTAGTGATTTATGTTTGAAATTTTTGAGATGCGGTTAATGTAACATTTGCTCAACTGTCTGTCTGTCTGTTCCTTGAGAATGATGGACTGTATGGGGAGTGTGTAGGATTGGGTGATCTCAAACCACTCACGTACCTGTTCCTGCATAGGTCTGCCACGGACTCTCATATGCCTGAATGCAGTCTGAGACAGCATACATGAATCCATCAGAGAAATGCATTATTCTGTCAAATGAGTATACTGATTCCTATATCAGTCTGTTTCGGGAGGTACCTAGGACGGCTGTGAACCCTGTGATGAAGCTCAAAAAAGGATTGGTGGGGGATTTTTCTAAAATTGATCATGGGGCAAGTCAAAAAGGAGGGATTTTCTAGCAGCATAAATACTGCTCTGCTCTGAAGTCTTGCCCTGGAGCTCTAGGATCTTCATCACTCATCCTTCTATCGCTTTGGTCTAGGTGAGTAAGTAGATGGTCTCTATTCATCGATCTGTTTTAATCCGATGTCACTCACTCTGTCCGTCTTGTTGAGATAATTCTTCATGTACATTTGGATCATGGGATCTGTATCAGGACTGGTGAGTTAGACTGATCGTTCGGAATGTTCTATTGGCAGTATTGATGACAAGTTTGAGAGTAGAGTATTTCCCCGCAAGCAAAAAAAGACTAAGTAGGTAAGCGTGGCAGTGTTCCTTTTATTTCTTTTCCGTGTTAACCAAGACTTGTGTCACTTAACTGCTAAATTACCTAGATAGTAGTCAGTGGGAGAATGAATGAATCAATGAAGATGGATGTGATTTATATGGGATGTGAAATATGGATGATGATGATGATGATGATGGAAATAACTCTCAACAATTATGACAGTACAGTACAATATGTTAGAGAATTCAACGCGGGATTTTTTTCCCCTCTCTCTGGTTATGGGGAGCACAGTAATTAGATTAGATTGAAAGTGTCTTCAGCATGTTTCCAGATCTTACGTATTTGCTTCTGGTGGAAGAGATTGAACCGACTGATCTGTATGGTAGGACAGAGCACGGCTAGAGTAGGTGACAGTGGAAGTGGAACAGGTTTCCAGATGAAGTAGTTAGTACCTTGTATGTATATACTCCTGGCCAGTATGATATTTTTGGGAAATGGGTTGATGATGAATAAATTTGGTGTCGCCGCTGTATTTGACTCTGCGATATGATTTCCATCTGTGTATCTCAGCTGCAGAGCGATGCTATAAAAAGAGAGGCGGTGTTTGCAGAATGCTGTATGTATGGAGAGAAGCACAATGACTTCATACTACTGCACAGTGCTCTGTACCTACCTAGCATACCTCCTACACCTTGTCTTCAACGTGCTTCAGCTCCCGCAAGCCCTTCGCCTCCAATCAGTTTCCAGACGGTATGACTGGGTGCAGCCGGGTGGCTCTGACTCAACACTCTTCCCGACGTACTCCATCATCACGTTCCATTCATAATCATACATACCTCCTAAAATTGCTACTTTGGAAGACCGCTGCTCCTTTCTTTTTCGCAGATCGCATCGAGTCATCATCCCACGCGTGCGCATGCACGAAGTGGGTTGTGCGAATACGGGTGACTCAGCCGCATTTCTTGGCTTGCATGAGCGGAGGATATGCTTAATTTCTCCGCGGAGGGGTTAGTCTCGTGCCGGCAGCTGCGGGCCTGCGGCCGCATTTGCCGGCGATTCCCGGCATGGGGGTGTTAGCTACTTTAGGTGTGTGTGCTTGGAAGTTGAAGCCGTTCGAAACAAGGCCTTCTTTTCCCTTTTACCAAGGGATCAGGCAGCCGGTCTCCGTCTACTGTAGTTGGTAGGGTTGATCTGTGTCCGGTCATCGGCAAGCATCAAAACTGACATGAGCTAGGAGGCTTGGCGGGTATTGATCTTTTTGTTATTCCATGTATGGATGGATAATTTCTGTGTACTCCGCAGCTCCGCAGCCACATATACTGCGTAGAAGCCTGACGGCCGCTTGGCCATTCTATTGATGATTAGCATTTGAGCATTTAGGGGGCTGAGTCACTTGATCCGCGCGCCTATCATAATAATAAGGTAGACTTCGCAGTGCGAAACTTGATTACCTTGATAGGTACCTGATTCATTTAGGTGGATGTATTTAGTAATGCGTCAAAAGCAAAGGAATAACAATAATAGCCATCACCTGTTGTTTCAGCCAAGACTGCTGGAGTTGGTATTTTTGTCCCACACTCCCCCTCCGGGCACTCCTACGCCTCCGCGCGGTGTATGTACTCCGTACGCTTCGGAGTAAAAACCAATCCTCCGTACGGAGCACTCCCGACGTACTCCGTGCACAGCGGAATCGCCGATTGCGCGTGAAACACCGTTGGAGGGTGGAGATGACGGTCACCTGGAGTCCTGGATAATACTCGCGCCATGCCTCCGGTCCTGGTATGACGGGCTTCAGCGAGCAACCTACCTCGAGCACCGACTTTAGGCGGTCCGCCAGCGGTAGTCTGTGCTCCGTAGGACCATAGCCCCGTAATCAGGCGCCAAGGCCCCAAAGGTTCCTTGAAATTAAAATAATAACCATAACCTAAAGTGAAGCGTGATCGCTGATGGATTCGCACCATGGCACCAATTTTCCAACTGCCAGGAATAAGGGCGATCATCACATCAGGCAACATAGTCATAGACAGATACCTACCATTTAAGGTAGGCCTAGGTTAGCACCGTTTGCCGCCCGATTCTGGATCTCCGCGAAGTCGCGACTTCAGGAGCCTCTTCCGCCTTCCGCGACGGCACCGATTTCCTTTTTTCGAACAGAGCGGCGGGCAGAGCAATCTGTGTAGGCTATCCTTTCTCGAACCAAAAGAAAGACACGCTAAGGCTTGTTATTTTGGGAGGTGCATCAGGAAATTTCTGGTGTACGGAGCGGACGAAACATGTAATCCTCATAGAAAAAGAACAGACAAGTACACAAGTAGATAACCAGGGTTATTTCCCAGCCACGTGCCGTTTGATAGCAGACGAACATAGATGCTCTGAGTTGCCCCCGGAACCTTAGAGGTAAACTAGTCTTCTTTGTTCACCCTCTATTTCATCTTCATTTGTTTTGCTGACCTTGGTTTTGATTTCATCGTCTTCTTTGCCTGTTGAGGATAGTGTCACTTGTGTCGTCGTCTCCACGAACTCCCATGAATAATGACTATGACAAGCTTCCCTGACAAACTGCCACGCTACCCGTGGCACTGCCGCGCACGCAGCTCGAATAGCTTAATTTTGCAATGGCACTTGTTGCAGCGGTTGCAGCTAAAATCTCTGGAAAATGGCTGTGCTCACTGCTAAAGCTGATAGGTTGCTGCTCCCTATCCCTAGAGATGAAGAACCGGCGGCACCCTGGGTTGGCTCCTTTGACTTGGTCCCATGCCATTTTCCATCGTGGGGAAACTGTTCACAGCATGCAACAAATGGGAAATCAGAGTTTGAAGGTCTTGGCATTGACAGGTTGCGGCTCAAACTTGGATCGAGGAGAGTAAAATAAATGAACCAACCAAAATTAGGTGCCCTGTTGGGAGGTCCACCATGGAAGTTCAACTACCGATGAACTTGAAATAGAATCGAGATTTAGGTGCTGACACAGCCTGACGGACTGACAGTAGTTTTCCGGCAAGGTTTTAGTAGTTCCCCGCCATCGACCTGAAGGTCTTGGCATTGTGTCCCCCGAATATGCCCGGACAGGGGAGTGCTCAGGGCCTGTCATACTGGCTTCTCAATTATTATTAATAAAATAATGATTTCTCAGTGAGAAGCGCGAGACTCAAGACAACCGCACAACCTGTTGTCCCATCCTCGATTATATTATTGTTGCTGAATGCAACCCTTGACGGCGTTGCTATGCCGACCGCTGCCAACCAAGGATGCTACGTTTCGAAGCTGTGCCATTCTATAATAATAGATACTTATCGGCATGGATTTCGCCCGATCTGGTATTTGTTGATAACGACTTGAGATGACGGGGTATGGAGTAGGCAGTAAAGCGGTGCTAAGTTTCAGAACTGCGAACGCTGGAGACGACGACTGCCTCTTGGCTTGCAAGGAGCGGTGTCGGGTCCTCTCCTAGCCTGTTAAGGATGCATGATGCGAGAAGCGAGAAGCCAAGAGTGGACCGCTTCCCCCACTGACCCAGACCGCCCCGAAAGGCAAGAGTTGTCAAATGCGGAGAATGGCAGGTCTGTCGTAATTGGACCGATCTTAGTCGGCTCTCTTGCTTGCCTTTAGGGTCGGGTACCGTACCCGCATGCACCCCTGCACTGTCCGTCCCCTGCCCATATCCTCGGGAAGGGGCCATCTGGATTATCATTAAGATCCTGGTTAGCTGGAGAAGATGGCAGATGCTGACTCCACTCCGGAGAACCCACTAGCCTTCTTCATGGCGACTTCAACCCACGCGGCTGATATCTTTTAAATTGAGCCAGGAGAAATGGTAGTAGTGAGTCGCCAGGCACTGTAACAGGAAATTCTCAAAGTTTCAAGACTAGCGTCGAGCCAGCGAATAATAAATATGAGTGCTAGATCTAGGCGCACCATTCATCATGTTATCAGCTTCATGAACGACAGAGGCAATAGTGAGGCGAAATACACAGTACTTTGCTGTTGGCATAGTTGAACTCGGGCACAAGGACCGTGCCTGGATCATTGGCCGTTGGGTGTTCTAAGAGAAACTAGTTTTCGGGACCGATTACCTTTGTCGCTTTTGAGGTTTCCTACTGACTCTGTATGCTGCATTGCTACTTCGCCCTGCTATACTAAGGTCAGATTATTATTTGGTCCTAAGAGTACGCTGTAAGCCAAGATCGAGAGATATCATTGTCCATACCGCGGATAGAATTCGCAAAAAAAGGACTTGCCTCCTTAGATAGATCCTCATCCAGCCCCGCCCGGGGGAGCCGTTAGATGATAAGGCACAAATACGACTCTTGAATGCTGTGATATTCTCAAAAGCAAATCAATCGAAGGTGGCTTTACGAATGGACAGTTGGAAGATATAAATAGAGATGTGGAATGCCTAGCAATCAGCCGCAATAGTGCTTAACCTCTTGGCATCATGCGAAATCTGGGTTGGTACCGGGTTCATGCAGGGAAGAATCGAGTAGAATATCAATCCTAGACACCAGTCAGCCAAGGGTTTATCACAATACTCACAAGAAGCTGAAACGGATATCGATTGATTTGATTGTTGAGACATCATGGTCTGCCATATCAATGTTGCATCTTGGCGTTGAACGTGACAAGAGTCTGACATGCCCTTTGGATGCTCGCCAACCACATGACAGAGGGAACCACAGTAATATCGCTTAGACACTAGAGAAACAAGGTAGAGAGCACTTACTCTTGGCGGCTGTCCACCGAGAGACAGTAGAGCCAGGATCATGGACTGCAATGATTCGAAGTGCTCTGCTCTCACCGCCGTAGGCCTGTAGGTCCCTCTCAATCCCATCTCTAAAGATAATATTAGTTCACAAGAAGGACAGCCGATGGAGCTTTAGTTGACAGGCGCGAAGGTCAGCCAGCGTGTGAGATGGACGAAGTGGCGTGCAGGTACTCGTCCAGACGTGGTCGTGGGCGAAGATGGCCGCCGCCCTAGTCCCGGCTGGCGCTTCGCCGGCGTCCAACGTGACCCCTTGTCCGTTGACCCGTGCACCTCCATCTCCATCCCCATAACTATTCTGACAAGGTCTCGATATGATCGGGCTCAGGTCTCCCACCACGCTGGTTCCGCCTTGTCGGGCGACCTGCCCTCCCGCTGGTCCCAAATCATGATTTAGTCGAACAACCTCGATGCCGTTCAGCCAAATCCTACACGCTGCCCCATATCTCCGTCGACGCGACGAATCATCATGCCAAGGACAGTGCCATGCCTTGGTCCCCACGATAATTTTAGGACCGCGGGTTGCGGGGTTGCGAGCACGCCGCCTGCGGACCCTGAGATTGGACGATAGAGATGCCTCGGAAGCCTGTCTTGCCAGTCACGTTCAAGCAAGAGATCCCCATGACCCAGCGCGTCGATCTAGGATTTTAGCTGCTTCTGTGCCCTGACAAGGATGCATTCTCCCAGCGCACTGGGATAAGGGACAAGCTCAGTCGATAAAGACCTAGAAGCAAGAAATATTCGACTACTCTGAATCTGCAACTGCTTCGGGCACAACACATGGCATGGGTTCGCGGCCTGTTCGCCTTCCTCCTCCTCCGCGGAAGGCCTGGATTAAGTTCGAATAAGGACCTGCACCTCTAGTTTTCATGGAATTCTGCACAAGAAAGACCATCTTGCAGCGTACCGACTTGAGGAACTATGACGCAGTTTCTTGGTTGGTTTCTGTAAGGTATGCTGGCTGCGAAGCACAGAATAACTTAAGCGCCACTAGTCTATGGAAGCCATTGTCCAATGGATGGCCACAGGATTTAGGACTTGGATAGTTGAAGCAACCAAATATGGATGGCTACATGCAAGCTGCCAGGACGAGAAATTGCAGATTCAAACGCTGATTATCCTTTGCTATGTTCAGTTGACGACAAGGTGCGACGTGGCCTGGCGGAAGCTGGTGAGGAAAGCTGTGATAACTCTTGTGTGAACCTCCCAGCTCAGGAGTAGTCGGTTGGACGCTGGTAGATATCGGTGTGTGGCTGTGGCCTATAGGCAACCTCATTTCCTAAAAGTCAGTTAAGGTACTGAGTATGGGGTCCACCGCGGTACCCCATGCGTCGTACAGAGCACATACTGATTCGATTCTTGGCTCCGACAGATGAAAGCCATTCAGGTCCTGGTTCCTTGCTAGAGTTAAGCGGAAGGCTCCGGCCCTGAGTGACGGTGTTGATCCAAAGGCAGGCTCTATTTACTGACGGGGCTAGAAGTGTCAACTAGGTGGACTAACTTATCATAGGGCGCAAACGCTCCGCAACCACTGCAAGCCACGTGTGAGAAAAGAGCGTGAGATGACAGGGGTTACAAGAAACTAATATGTACTTTTGATTCGTCCCAAAGGTCCAAGCCACACAGTCATCATTAAATCAAGCAGAACAGGCAAATTACTTTGGTATGTGATAGCTGCAATGCATATAGTCGACCTATCCGGCCGTCGCTGACTGAATTCAGATCGACATCAAGTGCCGCTATTTCGGGTCACTCGCGCGAGCAGCCTGGCGGTGCACCTTGCCGTACTATACTATCTCGGATTAAACTTTGGAGAGAAATGACATCTTTGACATTCTATTGCGTATCGCTATTCACTCCCTCAAAAAATTCAATGCAACAGGCGCTAACCTAGACTGCTATTCGGACTGTCTGGCATCCTTCATGTCGACGAACAGACTTTCTTTCCCAATAACAGGATCCAGGGCCTCGAGGTTTGAAGCTTCAGACTCAGAACGGATTTTACGTGACAGATTGTAACGGCCACCAGGAAAAGAGGCCCCTGGGATGGACAGGCCACCGAAACGCATTCCCAGGGCAAACAGTGGTCAGTGATAAACAAGATCGGTTCTAGATACTCTGTACGGAGCATAGAGAGCCAGCTGCTGTACAGGTCTTGCAACTGTTCTTGACCGGAACTGTCGTTGCACCGAACTGCTGTCTGCTCAGGCTCAACGTAGCGAGCGAAATTGTGTTCATTTTTTAGGTGCGGCTGGTACCTTGGCAAGGGGGCCACACGCCTGTGCTGTGATATTGCTTGGACTTCCTCAAACTGCAATCTACAGAGGATGGTCACTCGGTCTGTTTACCTCATGCCAAGCCCAGCCAGTAGGCGGAACTTTCCTTTTTATCATCGACGGGTACACTAACCTCGACGCGGTGTGCACTGTGTCTTCCGCGCGGAGGGGGAGGGATGACGGGATGACTTGAGTCAGCGTAACTTTGGTGTGAGCCAGGGCCAAGGGAAACGCAACTACTCTCCATACAGGATCCAAGACGATGATTTCGAGAGATGATTCAGTCACAGAGTTTAGCGCGACAGTTGACCCCTGGGTCCGCGGTCCCCGCGCGGTCCTCCACTTCGCCTTCTCAAACACCTTCGCCTCACACCAACCGTTCTGAGAAAAGCGCCTGTTCGCGGGAGACGCTGCCAATCTAGAAGTCGCGGGCTTAGGCCCGAGTCTTTTCATGTCGGGACTCACTACGCACGTATGGTTGCACCCAGGTCCGGTCACCAAACAAGCCGTCAGGAGGTGCTCCGATCTCCCACCGCAGGCGTGGTTGGACAACGACCCACTAGCGAGCCGTGTCGATACACTAATGACTGCATACCTCGAGACCGCACGCCCAGCTTACCAGCCTGCAGGTGCAGCCTGGAACGATTCTGCAGAGAGGACACAGACTTCTGGGTCCAAGTCTGTCGAATCGCTCGACCATGTGTAATGGCTGTGTATCTTGTTACTCGATACGGTGAAAGATGCTCGCCGCCCACATGGTGGCCTTCCTATGGTTCAAGCCATGCCAGCGGGAAGACCTTCTTTCGCCCATCAGATTAGACCAACACCTTCTGGGATTGTTCAAGCAGAAAAATACCCACCTGCCATGCGGCCCAAACAGCCCACCTTAGCTGCTTTTGGAGCTAGAGCTGAGCGGCAGGGTGCCATGTTAGACATCCCCAGAGGCTCATTAACCCCAAAAAAGACAGGAAACCAAAGTAGATAGGGAGGAGGCTCCATTGACAAGCAAGCTAACCCCTCCGCTGATTGCATTCCAGGAAATCAGCACCTGACCAGTCGTGGCGCTCAAACGTCTCAACCCCCATCGTGCAGCTCCGTCGCGGGTAACTCTCGACCGGTCATAACGGCTTAAGTAGTAACGGTCGCCTCATCGCCAGCTGCAAAATCGGTCAGCACTTTGTCTGCCTGTGACTCTTTTCTCTGCTGTCATCTCTATAAGTTTTTTTTCTTAGAGTGGTATCCCGTTCTCTCGTATTACACGTGACTACGAGTTTGCCTACACCAGCCTGACGTCTTTAAACTGTTATTCCACGAGGCATCCCTGGTTTTGATTATTTTTAGCACATTCAGCTCGTCCAGTTCGAATATTATATACACCTATACTTCCCGTGTACTCTTGGGAGAACCTTGGGTTGTGTTTTTGACGTTCTGCTCTTCGCGGTATTGACTGGGGCCTCGAGAAGGATATCCTATACTGCTAGTTCCCCTGTGCTGTGAACATACGACTTTGAATTTGTCTACAATTCTTCTTGTTTTCTTCCTGTTGTCTCACGAGTTGTCCTCGCCTTCATATCCGTGGCTTCTCGCCTTGCACTGAGGGAAGAATGGCCGGACCTGGAGGGGGCCCTCCTCGGAAGAGCCACACAAAGTCGAGGAACGGTTGCAAGACATGCAAGAGGAGGCATATTCGATGTGATGAGACCTTCCCGCAATGGTACAGACTCCTTGGCACCCTTGCTCCCTAATGGATGATTTTCATATCGGATCTGAAGACAAGGTGCTGACAAGAGAGGACACTAGCCGAAATTGTACGAAACACAACTGTCGTTGCGACTATATGGATGCTGCGGCCGCAGCTGCAAATGATGAGTCGCTTAGGAGCCCAAGGGCCCCTGATCTTCTAATGTCTCAAGAAATTGAGATAGAGATAGAGAACTGGAGGACGACGGGCATTCCACCCTTTCCAGAGCTCTCAATGTGCCCTCGAAATGGTTGGTACAGGTTCTCTCGGAGTGACCTCCGATTGATTCACCATATTACCGGCCTCTCGATTGATTTGCATCGGCGCGGCTACAGTAATAGCACAATATGGGCACAAAGGATGCCAAAGTGAGTCGGCCACGTCCCCGAAACCAGGGCTTCTGGGGCCCGAAGGGTTAACGAATAGCCACTAGCTTCCTGGCAATTGCTCTATCGAGCGACTTTGTGATGAGTTCTATTCTTGCACTCTCAGCGTTTCATCTAGCATGGATAACTAGAAATAAAGAGACGGAAAACCTGGCTTATCATCACCGGGGAGTGGCGATCAAGGGCCTGCAGGATGCGATAGGTCGCTTCTCGAAAGAGAATTGCGACGCTATTCTAGCTGCGTCCATTCTGCTATCATGGCAAGCAACCGAATGGTGAGCCCGGAACCCCCTTGAGATATTTAGCGTGATATCTCAGACTGACACATGAGCAGGCGTGGCTGGCTGTCTTTGCAACAAGGCGTCTCAACGGTAAGCTATTTAGACCCAGGCCACGTCTCCGCGAGTCAGCATTGACATCAACAATTAGGTCCTGAACGCAATGCAACCAGATTGGAAGTACGGATCCGAGCTTGCCCGATTCTTAGAAGGGCAGAAAGCTTTTCGAAGCGAGAGTGTCCCCATGTTGTCAGGATACCCAGGCTGCGGGAACCAGTTTCAAGACGAGGATTTGGTGCGTCTGGAACACGCCTGTGCAACTCTTCAGAACATGCAACAGCGCATTTTGCACAACCAAGAACATTACCAGCGAATTACGGATCTTCTCGGTTTCGTCCAACGGCTGCGCGAAGATCTTCCCATTCAGTCACCAGAGGAGGCCTTCGAGAGACTGCAGCCTCTACGGACTTGGCTGTTTTGGTTACCTCCTGCGATGCTTCGGGGTGGTGAGACAGATCCCGGTGCGCTGGCTGTTCTTGCCCAGTTCTTCGGTATCGCGTTGGCATTGGAGCCTCTTTTCCCTGACCTTGGAGGCCCATATCTCGGTTCCATGTCAGCGGGCCCGATTGAGGACATCCACCGAATCCTCCTGGCAAGAAAAGCAGCAGAGCCATTTTCTCCGCAGGTACAACTGGCGGTGTCCCTGATGGACTTGCCTTGTGATATTGTTGCCGAATATAGGAGCCGTCTCCAATGGTCATCTTACCCGTACTCACCAGCTCATAGCCCGTATCATGGTGTCCAGGACTTTCAAGTTGCTTCATCGTCATCATCTACTGCCTCTGCCTACGTGGCATACACCTCTCCCATCCACTCCCCGCCAGTGCTCGCCGTCCCAGGCTCACCCTACCATCTGACAAGTAACTACGGACAGCGAACAGCCTCGCACCACTTCTACAATGCTTCACCCAGCCAACACTCGGAACCAGCAGACGACCGGACCAGTCTATCAGACTATAGTCGTTCCGGCACTCTCGACCATTCGCCTGTTTTCTCGCCCGCATACATTGATGATATGATCGGTGGAGTGACAAGCGCTGACAGCGCAGCTGGATTGAGCATGGGGATTTGCCATGAGGCACCCACATTTCACGCTGGAGGGTTCGTCGCTCCGGAACTCTGGACATAATTTGAAAAAAAAGTCACCTTCCATAGCGAAGAAATGTTTACAAGTTCTTTGCAGGGCTTTGTTTGGCTAAGGTGCTGTTTTTCACGTATGTGGAAACTGCATGGGCCCGATATTTGCATCTCGAAACTCTTCGAAGGACAAACGTCCTCAAAAACCCTCTCAGACGACTGTCCTCATGAACTCAATTCTGATTCATGATAACGATAACCCCGCGTCATGCATCGAACGTTTCTACGACGATCAGCGGGCTGTAATTTCAGCAGCGGCAGTGTATCTTTGCTAAAGGTTTGAAGTGCTTTGCCTTTTGTCCTTTTGTTTTTGACTGTCCGCCAGGTTGGGCCAAGCGATGAATAGAAGCATCAAGGGTATTCAGGATCACGACTCTGATTCAATGTTCCACGTTTGGGATTTACGAGAGGGTCTCATGTGCAACGCTTTTGGTCTCTGTATTCCTTTTTTTAATACCATGTCACGTTCACGGTCTTTTTTGAGGGGAAAAGCATCATTTCTGGAAAGACGGATATACCACATAGCATTGGGTGAGCTTAGAAACTTGAGTTGGACGCATGACAGGCGAAAATGCCTCCGACCAGATGGGAATTGAGTGAGGAGTCTGTCGACTTTGAATTCCTTCACTCCGACGAGACGAGGGCGTGACGCCGCTCGGGGGAAGGAAAGACAAGAAACCAGATGTAAACACGAAACGGGCATGGTATAATGTGATTATTGAGAGACTCGTGCAACGATATACCTGTATATACTATCAACTACTACCTATCCAGCTTGACTGAAACAAGATACCAAACGGACCCATCCAATCCGTCTCCCTGAAACTCGCCGCGCTCGCATTACATATATGTATGAAGGAGGTGGCAGTGCCGATATTCCGCCCAAGGAGAACGCGGAGAAACTGCAGGTAAGGCTGCAAGCTGCACGCCCTTTGGTTTTGGGCCCTGTTTCATCGGATGGTCGGATGGTCGGATGGCCGGTTGGCCGGTTGGCCGTCTGACGTCTTGGATAGCACAACAACGCCCCCTCCGTTTTCGTAGTTCTTCAGAAGCCCGGTCTCGATTAGGATCAGGATCAGGATCAGGATTAGGGCCGTGGCAGCTGGGCGAAGGGGACTTGGAAGCGGGCCCGACTCGTGTGGTTTACTTTCTCGTTCTTCATTTTGATCTATTGGTTGCTTCTCTGCAAAAGGACTTCGAACGTTGATTTTTGTTTTCGAAATCCTGTAGTCGTTCGATACATGGATACCTGACCTATTCACTTCTCGAAGACTATTGGCAATGGAAAAAGAGGCATCCGCCTCGAGGGACTCGATCCGACTCTGGACTCTACCCGACCATCCATCCGAGACACTGCTATACTTACTCATCACCTACCTAACTCCACGCACCACCTCGAAAAGCCGAAGTTCGGCAGTGGTTTTCGAGTTCCAAGCGTCGAACAGGGATCAAGCAAGCCAGTCGCGGCTAGAGACGGAGAAAAAGAAAAAGAAAAGAAAATAGAGATTGTAATTACCAATGACCAATTTATAAGTAACTACTATTCTGTACCTAGCGTGGAGGTTCCGCGGTCGCGGTGAGACCGAGTCGCGTGGTGGTGATGCTATTTTCGGGCGCGCAGAGTCGCAGACCAGTTACCCTCTACCATCGGAGATGAGGCTGTTATGTAGTATGTACCTAATGATCTCAAGGCCACTGGTCCTCTGTGCTCTATCAATGTAGGAATGGATGCTGCCAGGTAAGTCTTAAGGTCTGGGAGAGCGATGAATGGACGGACAGAGCAGGAGTTACTTAGTGAAGTAGCTATAGCTATAAATAACAGCTTTCATCCATCTCGATGGCTTATTGATCAATTTGACGACATAGAGCCAATAAGTCTCGGCCTGGACCTACTCCGCATGTCCGTTGCAACGGTTGCGGGTACTGTAACTGCTGAGTACTACCTGTAGTATTAGTATGTACAGTACTATGCGAGTGTATTAAGTGGTATGCAGCATCATTGCAATCCTGTACTATTTCATCCAATACGGGTTTTCGATTCAACGGTGTCCGTGGATGACGTGCACGAGGAAACTTGTAGTCCGTATCATGCGATGCGAGATACGAGATACGGGATGCGCGGGAAGCGAAAACGGAAAGTCTATATCTATGTATAGGACGGGGTTTATTTATTGCTACTTGGCTAGGTAACTTCTAGTACATAGAGAATTGGAAGAGGATAGGTTAGGTAGTAGATAGATAGATAGATAGATACCTAGATACTTCAATCCAGATACCATCCATCTGGAACCATACCTACCGGTGTCTACGGGGTACATATCCCGATGACCGCGTGCGTCTGAAGCGATGTACTCGACGTCGACCTCGGAGGCCGCTTGCATTTACTTACTTAGGATGTGCCCCGTACTTTTCTGTATGTTTCTAACTGACCGCTTCTTTCATTCTTCATCCCGTAGTGTGCGACGATGGAGCCGCTTAGATCTGTCGTCTATTTTAGTAATCACGAAACTCGTTGGGTACATGCATTATGTAGAGCAGGATCCATTCCATCTCATCCTACCTAATCTAACCTATCTAATCCAGATAGAGAACTTTTCTTTTCTCCTGAATGAACCGGCTATTTGCCCCTATATCTACTTAAATTATCGGAGACAAAAAATGAAAACGAAGAAGAGTAACAATAAGTGCATGTGTACAACAGGTCCCCGTGTGCAATTGTACTTGCATATGTACTGTATTATACATAACATCACCAGGACTCCACGCCCAGACCAGATTCTAAAAATGGAAGAATTGCAGCTGCAGCTGTTTCGTGGTTTTTCCTACCCTGGCCTGGCCTGGTCTAATCTGGTCGGGAGAAAAAAAAGGCCCGAATGCAGACCAGGTTATAATTAGAATTAAACTTGGAATGCCCCGGTCTGGAGCGAGCGGGGGATTCTACTGATATGATAATAATGATAATGATATGATAGGATCGATATATATATGTAGGACTGCGCGAACCTCGTAATCCGTAGGTATGATGATGAAAGCTCTGATTATTCCAATCTACCTAACTATCTGACCACTATTTATGGACTTAGGGGTTAAGACCTTCCGAATACTTCTTTGTTTAATGATCCCGAGACATTTTCGTGAAATAACAAAGGAAAATAGGTGGTTTCAGGTATAGACAGTATGATCCCTTTATTGCAGGGATTATAACCTTCGAGATGCCTGGATCGGCGTGTGCTGAATAGGCTGATAGGTCTCTTGGTATACCACTAGGGTATAGTGGTAATATTCGGCTGACAATATATATGGGATACTACACCGACACGATACTACTATGTGATTAAAATAGAAAGAACTCGCATATGTACTGTACTACAGTAGTGCGGAGCATTAGTGCTTACTGTACCTAACTAAATATCCCGCACACGTGGCTCGGAGAGCGCTTGTGGATTAGGTACAGTACATAAAGTTATTAAATCAATAGGTGCTTAAAATATCGCAGGAGATTAGGGAAGCGATGCATTCGTTCGTTCGGAGCCATGCCATGTTGTGCGATGCGGTGCGCAAAGCCAAGGGTGGGCAGAGCTCGTATTCGTGATACGTCTTTTCTGCAGCTGCAGCTGCAGCCATCGAGTCCACGCGAAATTAATGATAATATTCCGGGGTATCAGCGCTGTCCAAGAAGAAGCCTGAGGCATGCAGGGTATATGCGTCACATGATTTCCGCTCGCCAATTGATCATGTGATAATAAATCACGTGACCAATGATGACTAAGTCAAGGTACGCGCATCACGTGCACGCTCCCGCGGCGGGTCTTGTTTGCATGCGGGATACTACTACTGCAAACATACCAAAACAGGTTACCTAACCTAGGCGGTGACATCGTCGGCCTGCTTACCTACAGTAACTTCCAGGGAAGTAAAATAATAATCACCGATCACTGTGGACAGTTCACAACGACAACAATTATCCCGCAGCTACGAAGCTGCCCTGAATTGGCAGGATTGCTCCTTATTTAATTGATACAGATCAGCGCGATCTTGATCCTACGAAAGTCAGGTGGAAGGAAGGGAAAAATCAGCGACAATGGCGGAGACCGGAGGCTGGAGCACCATCGAGTCGGACGAGGTACGTACCTGCTGGTCTCGGTACATTGATCCTTTATGGCTTAGTACTTTTGCAATTTCTCTGTTGTCCGTTTGCTATTCTTTAATTTCGGGACTTTGTTCTCTCCTTTCCTTGAACTAGCTGCCTTCGTGTCGCATCGCATCGTATCCATCATATCAGGAACTGAACTGAAACTGACGCGATATCAATTCTTGTAATATATATATAGGGCGTGTTCACCTCTCTGATCGAGAACCTCGGCGTGAAAGGGGTGCAATTTGAAGAGCTCATCTCGCTTGATGCGGACACGATACGGGCGCTGAGGTAGGTCCTCTTTCTGCCTACCTACCTGTCCACCTCCTGGATATATGAACAAGATTGCTTTATACATTGAAGAAACAAGAACATGTCGCTGACGAGAATGCAGCCCCGTCTACGGCGTCATTTTCCTCTTCAAATGGATGACCGGCACCCAGCGTGACACCTCCGCGCCCCTCGACGGGACCTACGACCCCACCGCCCCCGAGGAAAAAGGCCTCTTCTTCGCCGCGCAGACGATTCAAAACGCCTGCGGCACGCAGGCCATTCTCTCCGTCATCCTGAACCACGACCAAGAGGACACGACCCGTTCGTCCACCGGTGGACCCCCCATCGACATCGGCCCCGAGCTCCGCTCCTTCAAGGACTTCACGACGGGTTTCCCGCCCGACCTGCGCGGCGAAGCCCTCTCCAACTCCGAGGCCATCCGCACTGCGCACAACGCGTTCGCAAGGGCCTCACCCTTCGTCGACGAGACGGCCCGTCCCCCGCCCGACGAGGAAGACGCGGACCTGTACCACTTCATTGCGTACACGCCCGTGCGGGGCACGCTCTACGAGCTCGACGGCCTGCAGCCTCATCCGATCAGCCACGGCCCGTGCGACGCGGACTCCTTCCCCGAGAAGGTGATCGAGGTCCTCCGCCGCCGGATCGAGCGATACCCCCCCGGCGAGATCCGGTTCAATTTAATGGCCGTCGTGCGGGACGGGCGCGAGCGCGCGCGCGAGCTCGGCGACGCGGAGATGGCGATGCGCGAGGCGCGCAGGCGGCGCGACTGGGCGTGGGAGAACTCGCTGCGGCGGTGGAACTTTGTCGGGTTCATCGGGGAGGTGCTGAAGGGGGTGGTGCGGATGAAGGAGGCCGAGGGGCCCGAAGCGTACAAGGAGTGGGTCGAGGGCGCGAAGAAGCAGACGGAGAAGAGGCTGGCGGTCAGGAGGGGGCATCATGAGGGGTTTTAGCTTTTGCTTTGGAGTGAGGGAGTGAAGGAATAAGGGGAAAAGTGATTTTGTCTTGTCTTTTGATGGTTTTCTTTTTCTTTTCTTAGGTATGGTCTGAGTTGGTTTGATTTTTTTGCGGGTTTTATTCCCCGGGGGGATAAGTTATGTGATTCATTGATTGACGATGATGATCCTGATGACTAACTGATTGACCGTGACGACAATACAATAATACCTCTATCCACATCTCTATCTGTCTATCTATACTGCCGATGCTGTGTTGTCCTGTTATCCTATCGAATAGGAATAGAATTGAGCAGTATACACTTTTAAGACTTGGGCAGTTGCTGTCATGTCCTGCTGAGAGTCCAGAGGTTGCGAGCGACCTGACCTCAGCAGCGAGTTCTCCCCCCCCCCCCCCCCC
>Ga0207748_1000057_pt1 | contig 120853 bp, 124 predicted proteins | sample HigsolmetaGSP13D_FD_184841 | JGI IMG/M metagenome (GOLD analysis project Ga0207748, IMG submission 184841) | High solid enriched microbial communities from the Joint BioEnergy Institute, USA - SP1-3-D (SPAdes) | ecosystem: Engineered > Bioreactor > SSF (Solid state fermentation) > Aerobic >...
CGCTGGGTAGCTATGTGCGGAAGGGATAAGTGCTGAAAGCATCTAAGCATGAAGCCCCCCTCAAGATGAGATTTCCCACAGTTTATACTGGTAAGATCCCTGAAAGATGATCAGGTTGATAGGTCCGGGGTGGAAGCGCGGCGACGCGTGGAGCTGACGGATACTAATCGATCGAGGACTTAACCACGAAAAGCGGAAGCGCCTCGCTCATCGGCGTACGGATTTCGGAGCTTTCGACTGAGATAAAGGAAACACGGCGAGCCCCTAAAGGCGAGCCGATGTTGACTTATCGTAGGGAGAAAGCGTAGAAATACGCTAGCCGATAGGCGCTGGAGCTAGACAATTCTCAAAGTTAGAAACGCATTCTCCGTTTACAGTTTTTTCTCCCATCCGGTTTTCAGGGAACACATCCCAAAATTATACAGGTCCGGTGATGATGGCGGAAAGGTCACACCCGAACACATCCCGAACTCGGAAGTTAAGCTTTCCAGCGCTGATGGTAGTTGGGGGTCTCCCCCTGCGAGAGTAGGACGTTGCCGGGCCAAAGCAAACCGCAGATTACGATCTGCGGTTTTTTCATGCACTTTATAAATCCGGTAGTTGGTCTTCCTTTAAATGGAACGCTCACATCAAATGAAGTAGTTGTTCTTTTAAATGGCTGCAGTTATGATATCCGGAAAAACAGATCGGCTTCAGTTTCATGTACGTCATCAAACATTCCGGTTTCCTCCTTTAGTGTCCAAATAGATCATGTTTTCTAACAAGTTGAACTGAACCAAGCCGGCTGGATTATTTGTTTTTCGCCTTTTTAATTTTATGATCAATGACGGAAATTCCGGTAAACTCTATCAATAAAAGAAGAGGAATGACAAGACTGTTTACGGTTTTAAAATATAAAACTACGATAAGAAACAGGAATAAAATGGCAGCACTAAAAATATATCTCAATTTCAGGAAGCGAACGAACTGTTTATTGGGTATGTTATTCATATGATAGGATTCTTTTATAAAAAAGGAATCGATTTTAGACAGTTTCTTCGTTTTCATAAGAACGAGATACCGGTAAAGCAAAAAAAGTATAAGAATGATCATAGCAAAACCTAACACAGTATTTATCACTGTATCAAACATTTCGGAGCCCCCATTTCCGCATCCTTTACAGTCTCAACATAACATATTGCTTCAAAAATGACTATCCATAATTGACCGTTGATTCACGCTGAAAAAGTAAACGGACAATGTAAAAAAAGGAAATCCGCAGTTCTTGTGCTACAATAGATGACGATAAGAAAATAGAGAATTGTGCCAACCGATTGATAAATGGATTTCAGCTGCCGGGGCGAAAAGAAATGATAAAGGGCTGGCAAAGGAGGAAACAAGAGAGGAGGTTAATAAATGGATTTTATTCCCATTCAAGTTAGACAGCACCTCCAGTATATTCTCCCGTTCCGCAGGGATTCTTTTATCGTAAGCTTCGGAACGGATGCAAATTTCAATGCAAGAGAGTACCTTGAATGGCTTGAAATGCAGCAAGTACGATTTCCGGAAGGTTTTATGCTTGCGATTGAAAATGGCGTTCCAATTGGACAGCTTGAGGTGACACGTAAAGATTTTGAAGGTAAACCGATTGGCTATGTCAACTTGTACTATCTTATTCCGGAAAAATGCGGCTTGGGTCTTGGTGCTGAGCTGCATGCGTATGCGATGAGCGTTTTCAAAAAACATCAATTGGAGGAATACCATCTCAGAGTATCCCCGACAAATAAGCAAGCCATTTCGTTCTATGAGAAAATGGGAATGAAATGGCTAAAGCCCGAAATGGACGGGAAAGTGTTCCGGATGGCAGGAAAGGTTTAGAACATTAACGATAAAAGAAAAAGCGGACAGGAGAGGAGCAAATGCATATCCGTATTTTAAAGGAGTCTGATGCTGACGCGTACCGGAAACTTTGATGCGTGCACTGCAATCAACCCCGGGGCATTTGTCCTATCATAAAGAGAGAAGTCAAATTCACAACCGAGACTGTTAAAAAACCACTGGCTTCGACTGAGTAGGAGGCAACTTAAAATGAGAAATCATCCATACGAAGAATATGAAAATACGGATTTATGGCATACCATTTGGATGGCGATTGACGATCTTGTCAAAAACCAAGACCTTAAAGAAAGGACGCCCCGGGCATATATCGTTGGTTATTTATGTGAAAAGATATTGAAAGACGGCACACTGTGAAATATGGATGATCATCCGTAATCCATTAACTCAATTCCACTCCTCCTGTATATTTTCCTATTGTTAAGGGAACTATCTTCATCTTCCTTTGAAGGGAGAAGGGAGTACAGTACAGCATTCTTTTCGACCAAACTTACTTCAAATCCGCCTTTTTACGGGACTTTTGTAGAAAGGGAGTGGGGAGGCACTTTAAAAAACGAATAAGCATAGCGAAAGAAACCAAAGGCCTGGAACAAATCGATTTAACTGTTATCCGGAAATACAATCGCAAAGAAACGCTACAAGGGCGCATTTTCAAAAGCATTCATTTAGCGTAGTAGGGGGGACTGCATTGAAAAACAACAGAGCGCCAATTGTAATCATAAGTTTAATTGCAGTTGTGCTTTTGTTCCTGGCAGCGGCATACGTTCTAGGATTTGGCTATCATATTCTATCCGTATTTTTTGTGTTTTTAGCCCTATTTGTTCTCTGTATTCCTGTGTATGTGATTGCCAGATTCCTATCCAGTTTTAAAAAGGGACCGCAAGCAGCCCCATCCATTAAAGTCAAAACAATGGATACGGTGAATGCAGTCATGCTTATTTGCCTGTTCATCGTGGGGTGTTATCTGAACGCTTATGGTGCAAGGGCAGGCGAACAGTTGCACGTTTATGAAATCGGAGGGCGGGCGGACGGCTATGCTTCATTGGCTCCTAATCATATCCTTTCAGCGATTGTGTTGGTTGTATTGGGCATGGTTGGGTTCCTGATATTGAATTTTTATGCCGGCCAGGTTTCACCGGTCATCTATGTCGTGAGCAGTACGATACTGGTTTTAAATATTGGGTTTGCTGCTGTTTATTTAACACATACGCTATTCTCAAAACTGGGGGATATGTATTCCGTCCGGGCATTTCAATATAGCTTATTTTGCCTTGCTTTACTGTATATCACCAAGTTAAAAGATTCACTGAATGAGTTTTCAATAAAAATGAGGAAAGAGACTATACAGTACAAGGGATTTCTTCTTTTACTCTTTAAAATTTCCGTACGGTATAGTAAAATGCCTCGATTGTGGGCGGTTTGTTTTTTTCCTGTTTTGCTTATTGTCCAAATGGTCCTCATATTATTTGGTCAGCGGCCGGACAGCTTTATCCGTTTGTTTTTAGATACAAGTTCTTTCACCTATTCCCGGATACCCGCTCCCCCTCCGGAAATGTTAAAGGGAGACGAACACTATTTATGTTCAGTGGCAGCGAGGGGTCACACAAAAGTCGTTAAACCGGTAAGGGCAGGGCTCCGACACGGCAAAAGAATTCCTGTGAACCGCCAGCTGCTCGTTGCGAATGCTTTCGAACATCTTCTTGAAGAATACATGCCGCGTATGCATCACTTCATCCGCTATATTTATGATAAATACGGTTATCCTCTCAGCATGCATATCCGTACAAAGTGGTCAGCGGACCTTGTCTATCTTTTCATGAAACCTTTGGAATGGTTTTTTCTGTTTATCTTATATACAGTGGATCAAAAACCGGAAAACAGGATTCAGATTCAATATAGCGAATTGCGTAAATAATGATTCTTATCGTTTTATATCTGAACCCGGTTCGTATCAACCGGGTTCAATCTTGGTGTCCAAATGCCAGTCTGCATTTTCATCGGGACGCAAAGCCTGAATTAAGTATAAATTTAACGCCTCAAGCTGTCCGCCTACTGCCACTCTTTCTGGTTCTTCCACTTGAGCCATTAAAATCAGGCCGTCCCATATGTTCACCATAAAATTGACAATCGTTTCAAGCGGCTGTACCGGATGAAATTCACCCTGTTTTACGCCCTCTTCCAGAAGCGCTAAAAAGCTTTTCATGGCCCGGGTATACCTTTTTTGGAAAAATGCCTTTCTTTCCGGATTGCGCCACCTGGTGACAGAGTATTCATACATTACGATCCCGTAAGGATTTGGCAAACTTTGGCAAACCACTTTCTGATAGGCTTGAATGGCATCCCATATTTTTTCGTGGCTGCCTGCCAGGTCTTGAATATACGTATAAAATGAATCGTCATTTTTTTCAATAACCGCCTGCATGATTTCTTCTGTGTTGGAAAAATACTGATACAGATTTCCTCTGCTAATGCCGGCTTCTTTTACGATATCCTGCATGGTAACAGGTTCATAGCCTTTTCGTTCAAACACCCGCTTCGCAGCATCCAATATATGATTTTTTCTTTCTTCAAGATGTTGTTTTGATACCCTCGGCGACATGAATTTCCTTCCTTTCTGCTTTTTTCATTGCGATTGCGGAAACGGCAGCAAGCAGGCAAGTGGTTCCGCCAGAGATCAGGAATGCGAGACGGACGCCAAACCACTCTGAAAGCGAGCCTCCAAGTAATATGCCAACAAGCACAGCGAGTGTAGAAAGGCTGTTGATGGTACCGAACACTCTTCCGGTATGCGTTTCAGGCGTTTTCTTTTGGACGAGCACATCGAAAGGAATGGCAGCCATTGTAAAAGAAAAACCCATCAGAAAAAAGACGCAAGGGTAAACGGCTTCAATGATGCCGATCGGCCAGCCGGTACCCGTACTTACCATGATACAACCCAAACCAAGTATGGCGGGGCTGATTTTTAAAGTGATTAATTTCTCCCCTAACTTTATTTTCGTAAACAGCACGGAAGCAGTAAGCATGCCAAAACCGCTTGCCGCAATACACCAGCTCGCAAAATGGACCGTTGCGTTCTTGATATCCCTTATTAATATCATGGCCTGGGAATCAGAAATTTGCAAGGCCAGTATCATGGTACAAAAAACGATCAGACCCATTTTTAACACGGGAAAACCGGAGAGAAAGCGAAATCCTTCAGTTAGCGCGACCTTTTCCCGATGTTCTAGATCACTTTTTACCGGGCTCTGTAATGTTGGCGCCTTGATTCCAAACAGCAGGAGGGCGGAGAGGAAGAAAGAAATGGCATCAAGATAAAAAGCGCCTTTGATTCCGGTCAGGCTGATCAATGCGCCGCCTGCTACCGGCCCGATGATTTTGGCGCTGTTATTGATCATCTCGCTTGTGCCGATTGCCGCCTGTATTTGGTTTTCACCAACAACTTGGCGAAGCAGGCCGCTTTCTGCAGGGGTGAAGACGGCTGAGAAAAAGCCCAAAAAAAATAGAAAGATATAAACTTGCCAAAGCGAAACGGAAAAAGCAATCCCGAGCACACAACCGCAGCGGGCGAAATCCGAGAAGCTCATCAGCATTTTACGGTTAAACCGGTCTGCCAGCCAGCCGGCAGGGGATCCAAATAAAATTGACGGCAGCACCATGCATAATGTAATGCCTGCCATTGCAATCGGGTCGGCGTGCCACTTAAATGCCACTAATGCAAACAATGCAACAAGATGCAGCCAGTCCCCAAGATTTGAAATGGTTTGCGCACTGATTAAGAACAGAAAGGAATGATTTTTAAAAAGCGGATTTTCATTTATGCTCCTCCTTAAATGACATTTGTGTCGTTTTTATTATTATAAGCGACATGAATGTCATTTAACAAGATGATTTTAAAATTTTTCATAAAATTGGGTGCTTTTTGTGAGTTACAAGCACGGGAAGAGGGGGCGATGTGGTTGTTTCCGTCAGCACTTACAACCGCAGCCGTTGCCATATAAATAATGGTTAAGCAAAATAACATATCTGAATGGCTGTCTATTCAATTTACGATGACGGAATGAAGCGGTAAATGAGCTTATATATCGTGAGTATCATCATGATTGAAAATTTTTGCGGTTTTTTTCGGGATTTTTGGAAAAACAGGAGACCTGACTTGGAGCCGATAATTGAACCAATCACCATAGAAAAAAGCCTGCACCACTTTACACAAGCAAATAGAAAGCCTATAATGGAAAAAAGTGAATATTTCAGACTACTAGGGGTGCCCGGATTGGCGGGCTGAGAGAAAAACAGTTGGTTTTTCAACCCTTTGGACCTGATCCGGATCATGCCGGCGTAGGAAAGTAGGGATTTGTGAAAATTTTCTTGCTTATTAAAGTCAGGTCTTTTACAGGCCTGGCTTTTTTCTGTTGGAAGGGAGGGGAAAATAGCTGTTTTTAGAGCGGTAACCTGGAAAAGCTCGCCAATGAAGACGGACTTGTGAGGAAAAGGGAAGAAATGAAGATGAAAAGAACTTGCCGGAAAACTGTTTTAGCAGCAAAAAATCTAAATAGTTGAACGGGCTTTGGAACGGTTTGCAGCTTGTACATATTGGAAGTTTGGATGAAAGGAGGTTTCCTAAATGAAGTGGCGAAAATGGCTGGGGGATTACGGACTTTTTTGCGTTACGATGCTGGTCTTGATAGCCGGCTGGCAGTGGGTCATACAGAAAGGGATGATCCCGTCTTTCATTTTGCCGTCCCCTACCCAAATCTATGCATCTTTCATAGAAAATCACAGGCAATTAATAAATGTGCATTTGCCAGCGACAGTGGAGGAAGTCGGCATCGGTTTTCTTTTATCCGTTGCGGGCGGAGTGATGATCGGTGTCATCATGTATGTTTCCAAAACGGCTGAAAAAATCTTTTATCCGTTTCTTGTTATTTCGCAAACGATCCCGCTTGTCGCCGTATCACCTGTTTTTATGATGTGGTTCGGTTATTCAGTTTGGAGCAAGGTAGCGATCATTGTGTTAACGGCTATCTTTCCGATTGTAATCAGCACTTTTGACGGATTAAAAACCGTTGATCCCGCCTATTTGAATTTGTTTCGGACAATGGGCGCCAGCCGCTGGGATATTTTTCGAAAACTTTCTGTCCCGATGGCCCTTCCCCAATTTTTATCCGGCTTGAAATTATCGGTTGTATATTGTGTCAGCGGGGCAGCGATCGGAGAGTGGCTTGGCGCAACTGCGGGGCTTGGCTTTTTTAGCAAGCGAATGTCCGGATATTTGCAGTCGGGCGCTGTTTTTTCGGCTGTTTTTCTATTGGCTGCACTCGGCATGGGATTATTTTTGCTTATTTATGGGATGGAAAAAAGCTTATTGAAAAACAGAACAAAAATTTAGGGGGATTTTCAATGAAGAAACGATGGATAATGGTCGCTGTGCTCGCATGTTTCCTAGGTGCCTGCAGCAATCATTCGCAGCAAGCAACGAAACATGTGCAAAAAGTAACGATCATGCTGGATTGGTATCCAAATGCGGTTCATTCTTTTCTTTATGTAGCCCAGGAAAAAGGCTATTTTAAAGCGCAGGGCCTTGATGTCAGCATCAAAATGCCTTCTGACACAAATGACCCGTTAAAACTTGCGGCTGCGAATCGAATTGATATTGCATTAAGTTATCAACCCCAAGTGTTAATCGCGCGCGATGAGAAGATTCCGGTCCAATCTTTTGGCACCGTCGTCCGCCATACGCTGAACCGTGTGATGGTGCCGGCTTCAAGCGGCATCCGCTCACCGAAAGACCTGGCGGGCAAAACGGTCGGCTACTCTTCCATTCCGCTGGAAGAAGCAGCCGTGCGGACAATGGTCAAAGCAGACGGGGGCGATCCGGACAAGGTGAAAACAGTGGATGTTGGCTATGATTTAATCCCTGCTCTGACAGCCCATAAAACTGATGCGATCGTCGGCGGTTTTGTCAATCATGAACAGCTGCTGCTGGAAAAGGAGGGCGTACCCGTTAGAGCGTTCAATCCGGCAAAATACGGCGTTCCGGATTATGACGAACTCGTTTTCATCGCAAACGAAAATAAGCTGAAACAGCAGCCAGACATTTTTAAAAAATTTCTTGCTGCTGCCGAAAAAGGCCAGCAATATGTCAAAAAACATCCGGAAAAGGCGCTTGCCATTTTGTTAAAACATGAAGATGCCTCCTCACCGCTGGATAAAAATGTGGAAACGAAGAGCCTGCACATTTTACTGCCGAAGATGGACGAGAAAAATAAAACTATTGCCGATCAGGACCCAAAAAAATGGCAAGACGTTTCGGATTGGCTGTACCAGGCAAAAATCACAAAAACACATGTCAATCCCGAAAAGGCTTTTGTCAACTTAGAAAATCAATAAGAAACCAAAATGACCGGAAGTGAAGACAACATTTACTTCCAGTAGCGTTTGAATACGAGGAATCCGGGTGAATGGGGCGGTAAATGTTGACGTTTGTTAACAACTTCCGGTCTATTCCCGAATTTCAAGCACCGCTCCTTCCTGTAAGAATTCGAAAACATCAGCCGCCTTTTGCTGAGGCAGATTAGGAGTAGAGACCGCTGCACCCAGAGCATGCCTGGGAAGCCGATAAAATGTGGTCGCTTTCCAGGAAAAGCCGGCGCATGGCCCGGCCTTGAGCAATGAATGGGACTGGTTAATACACCATGCTTTCATCATGATAATATTTAAATTCGAGCAAGTTGTTAGAGGGGTCTTGGAGGAAAAATGTCCAATGTTCCTCTTGCTTGCCTCCAAACCGGACCATTTTATCCTGGAAAAATGGTAAATGGTTTTTCTTTGCAGATTGAAGGGTTTCCTCAAATGCTGCTTTATCCAAAAAAGTAATGCCGAAATGGCGGGGATACATTTTCGGGTTGGGATCTATTTTTTCAGGGCTCAGATGGCAGACAACCTGGTCCCCGAAAAAATTGAAAGTGACCCGGTCATCATACCGGCGCGCTACCTTGCAGCCTAATTTTTGATAGAAATCGGCTGTTTCATCAAGATCTTTGCACGGAATCGCCAAATGAAAAATTTTATCCGTTTCTCTCATGGGAATCTCCTCCAATAAAAAAAGTATCTGATCGCAAACCGAGCCTTAATGTTTCAAGCGCAAGGGCATCCGAAAAAGGGATGTTGGCCAAATTGGCATCCGGACCGAGATGGTGGATAAAAAAAGCCTGGAGCTGCTTGTTGGGCGCTTCGAAAATGAAAGAATCGCGGGGAATCCCCGAGTCCAGGATGGCCGCAAACATCTCCTCCCGTATTTCCCCGTCCCCGTTGTAAATGCCGCTTGTGCCGCTTTCCCTTGCCTCTGTCATCACTTTATATGCGCCTGCTTCTAAATCTTGACTAATCGATTCCAACCATAATGCTGGCGTATCGGCCATTGATTTGGCAGTATCTTTTGAGCCGACTTCACTTAACACTTTAAAATCCTTTGAAAACTCCGCAATATAGCGGCATTTTTCCGGATTGGACAGCGGCAGGGTGCCATTTGAGATTTCAACATATTCGCATTCAAACCGCCGGCAGTATTGAACGTACCGATCCGTTTTTCCCTGGCTGGCAAACTTTTCAAATAAAGTGCCGCCGAAAAAGAAGGCAATGCCGTTTTGCCTCAGGTGATCTATTTTTTCTTCCAAATGGCGTGAAACGACCGATGTTCCCCGGCCGAATTTGACGAAATCAATATAAGGGGCTGCACTGTTCACGGTATCTTTAAAAAAGTTCAGCGGAATGCCATTGTCAATTAAGATGGTGATCCCGCAATCCCGCGGTTTCTCATTGCGTAAAGGCAGTGTCAAACCATGGTCATTCATCTTCAACCCTCACGATCGTTGGAAATTCTCCCGTTGGATCCATTTTCATCACAAACTCGCAGTCTCTTTCTTTGATACAATATTCCAGGTCAGCCGGGTTAAATGCAGGCTGGCCGGGATCAAGAAATTTCTTTGCGACACTGGCATTTACAATCTCCTTGATCACTGATTCCGGCTTTATCGTGCCCGAGCCGGTGAGGATGCTTTCCATGTATAATGCGCATGCCAGGTCATCTTCCCCTGTCGGATGGGAAGCGATCATGTTGATGCGGGCGTTGTCTTTGTCTTTCCATTTGCGCCGGATCCATTTTGCCGTCGTTTTTGCATTCGAAAAGCCGGTAACATAGACTTCCTTTGCATGAAGGGCGCGAAAAACTGCTTTTACCCCGTTTGTCGATGTTTGCACCAACGTTTTGCCGGCTAACGGCTGTTTGGCGATGGCGGCCGGTGAATGGCCCAAATCAAATCCCGGGATCGGAAGGCCGTTCCTTTCGCCCGTGAGCAAAACATGCGGGTATTTGTTTTTGATACGAAAAGCCGTTTCTATTGAGTCAGCCAACCAAATCTCTTTTACGCCGCCCAAAAAGGCATGGTGGGCAACCGTAAACGCGCGGATTACATCGATCACAATATTGGCGTCCCCGTCTTCCGGCGTCATCTCATTCCCCTGGTAAATGCGGATATTCATCCATTCCCCCCTCATTCTGTGCAAAAGATACATAAAGTATATTGGGGGGACGCTTGATGCGGAACTTGCCACCCTTTTCCTTTTTTAAATGTCCCATCTGTTCAAAAAAGAATTGACTGTACCTGCATTTGATTGTATAATGTTTTCAATGATTTCTAAATAATGATTCGTGCTTCTTATCCAGAGAGGTGGAGGGAAAGGCCCTTTGAAGCCTCGGCAACAGGTTGAAAAACACTGTGCCAATTCCTGCAGACAATCGTCTGAAAGATAAGAGAAGTTGACCATTGTGCGCCGGCTCTTCTTATCTTTGTAAGGAGAGCTTTTTTCGAAGGCGCTTCTCATGGAAAGAAGCGGATTAAAATCCAAGTAAACTTCTATGTATATTTGGATTAGGATGTCATACATAAATAAACAAATGAAAAGTGCATGCAAACATTGCGAGGTGGAAGATTTGCCGTTAAGTGTACAAAACAGCCCGTTTAGTAAAGAACAGGCGGAAAAGTTAAATGAACTGCTGCAACTATTAACGGATCAGCAAAAATTATGGCTAAGCGGATATTTAACCTATCCGTTTGCCGAACAAGGAACGAATCCCCCGGGAAGTACAGCTGTTGCTGAAAAACCGGTACAGACGGCAACCAAAACGGTTACGCTGCTGTTTGGTTCCGAGACAGGCAATGCCCAGGCGCTTGCCGAAGCATTCGCCGCCAGATTAAAAGAAATGCAGTTTACCGTATCTTTTTCGGCACTCGATGCAGCCAAGCCGAAAGATTTAAAAAATGCAGGGTATCTGCTCATCATTACAAGTACACAAGGGGAAGGGGATCCGCCTGACAACGCATTGTCTTTCTATGAGCTGATCCACAGCAGAAAAGCCCCGAAACTGGACGGGGTCCAATTTTCCGTTTTGGCGCTTGGGGACCAGACATATGAGTTTTTTTGCAAGGTCGGAAAAGAGATCGACAAGAGGCTGGAAGAGTTGGGCGGGGAACGGCTCTATCCGCGGGTGGATTGCGATGTGGATTATGAAGAAGACGCCCAGGAATGGTTTGAAGGGGTTACAGGCGTGCTCCAGTCATCTGCCTTGCCGCCTTCAACCGCAGCAGATGCCACCCGGCCCGCAAACACCGATTATTCCAAATCCAACCCGTTCCAGGCGGAAGTGCTGGAAAATATCAATTTGAACTGGGAAGGGTCCAATAAAGAAACGCACCATATCGAACTATCCCTTGAAGGTTCCGGTTTTACATTTGAACCGGGGGACAGCATCGGGATTTACCCGGAAAATGACCCGGAACTCGTGGAACGTCTGATCGAAAAGCTCGGCTGGGATCCAAAAGAACCGGTTCCGATCAATAAAAAAGGGGAAGTGCTGCCGGCCAGGGAAGCATTGCTCAGACATTATGAAATTACGAGATTAACAAAACCGCTGCTTCAGCAGGCAGCCGTGCTTTTCGGAAACAAAGGGCTTACGGCTTTGCTTGAAAATGAAGCGGAGGCAAAGGCATACCTTGAAGGGCGGGGCCTGATCGATCTTGTCGAGGAGTATCCGCCGGAAAAAGTGGAAGTGCAAGCTTTTGTACAAATGCTCCGGAAAATGCCGCCGCGGCTTTATTCGATCGCAAGCAGCTGGAAAGCGAACCCCGATGAAGTCCATCTTATCATTGCACTGGACTGCTATACAGCAAACGGAAGGGTGTGCGAAGGGGTTTGCTCCGGACAAATCGCAGGCAGGATAAAACCAGGAGACAAGCTGCCGGTTTATGTCCACCGCAATCCGAATTTCAAACTTCCGGCTGATCCGGATGTGCCGGTGATCATGATCGGGCCGGGAACAGGCGTGGCGCCGTTCCGTTCTTTCCTGGAAGAAAGGGAAGCGGAAGGGATCACCGGCCGTACATGGCTGTTTTACGGGGACCAGCATTTTGCGACGGATTTTCTGTATCAGCTTGACTGGCAAAACTGGCTGAAAAATGGCGTGCTCGAACGAATGGATGTGGCTTTTTCGCGCGACCAGGCAGAAAAAATATACGTCCAGCACCGGATGCTTGAAAAAAGTAAAGATTTTTATGCATGGCTTGAAAAAGGCGCCTGTGTGTATGTGTGCGGCGATGAAAAGCAGATGGCCCGCGACGTCCAAGAAACGCTGCTTCACATTCTTGAAACAGAAGGCAACATGACGAGGGAAGAGGCAGAGGGCTATTTGCAGGAAATGCGCCAAGAAAAACGTTACCAGCGTGATGTGTATTAACAGAGAGGGGCAGGAAGATGGTTGATAAAAAACTTGATCCGCTTGAAACGATAAAAGAAAAAAGCCGGTTTCTAAGAGGAACGATTGCGGAAGGGCTCAAAGATCCGCTGACCGGCGCGATATCCGAGGACGATAATAAACTGTTGAAATTTCATGGCAGCTACCAGCAGGACGACCGGGATATCCGCAACGAGCGGCGCAAAAAGAAACTGGAGCCGGCTTACCAGTTTATGGTGCGTGTCCGCATTCCGGGCGGCGTTGCGACCCCGGAACAGTGGCTTGTGATGGATGAACTGGCGCAAAAATACGGGAACGGAACGCTGCGTATGACGACCCGGCAGACGTTCCAGATGCATGGCATTTTAAAATGGAATTTAAAGCAGGCCATCCGCGAAATGAACGATGCGCTCATGACGACGCTTGCTGCGTGCGGGGATGTGAACCGGAATGTGATGTGCAACCCGAACCCGTACCAGTCGGGTGTGCATGCCGAGGTATATGAATGGGCGAAAAAAACGAGCGACCACTTGTTGCCGCGGACTTCCGCGTATCATGAAATCTGGCTGGAAGATGAAAAAATCATTGATACAAAAGAGCAGGAAGATTCCGAACCGCTGTACGGCCCGAAGTATTTGCCGCGGAAGTTTAAAATCGGGTTTGCTGTGCCGCCTTCCAATGATGTCGATATTTTTTCACAGGATTTAGGGTTTATCGCCATTTTGAATGAAGGGAAGCTTGAAGGGTTTAATGTCGCGGTCGGCGGCGGGATGGGCATGACCCATGGCGATCCGAAGACATATCCGCAGCTTGCCCGGATCATCGGTTTTTGCACCCCGAACCAGGTGATTGAAGTGGCGGAAAAAGTGGTGTCGATCCAGCGCGACTACGGCAACCGCGCGAACCGGAAAAATGCGCGTTTCAAGTACACCATTGACGCACGGGGGCTCGACTGGATCAAGTCGGAATTGAATGAACGGCTCGGCTGGGATCTCGGGGAAGCCCGCCCGTTCCATTTTGACCATAACGGCGACCGTTACGGCTGGATCCAAGGCGATGGCAAATGGCATTTAACGTTATTTGTCCAAAGCGGCAGGATTAAAGATATTGACGGCTATCCTTTGATGACCGGGCTGCGTGAAATTGCAAAAATCCATCAAGGCGAGTTCCGCCTCACCCCCAACCAGAATGTCATCATTTCCAATGTAACCGAGGAAATGAAAGGAAAGATTGACGAACTGGTTGAAAAATACCATCTGACGGACGGCAAGCATGCTTCCGCCCTCAGAAGAAACTCGATGTCCTGTGTCGCATTCCCGACTTGCGGCCTTGCGATGGCGGAAGCAGAACGGTACTTGCCGGAACTGCTCGGAAAAATCGAAGAGATTTTGGATGAAGCGGGGTTGCGCGAAGAAGAAATCGTCATCCGGATGTCAGGCTGCCCGAACGGCTGCTCAAGGCCGGCGCTTGCGGAAATGGCTTTTATCGGGAAAGGCCCCGGAAAATACAATTTGTATTTGGGCGGCAGCTTCACTGGCGACAGGCTCGCTTGCCTTTATAAGGAAAATATCGGGGAAGAAGAGATCCTCGCTTCCCTGCGCCCGATTCTTTTGCAATATGCAAAAGAACGGCAGGAAGGCGAACATTTCGGGGATTTCGTCATCCGCGCCGGAATTGTAGAAGCGATCCGTGACGGACGTGATTTTCATAAACCGGCAGCGGTGAATAAATAATTTTACAAACTGTGCCTAGAAGGATTTTATTCTCCGGGCACAGTTTTTTGTTTCTTTACAAAAGCTTCCAATTGGGACATACTGTTTAGCAGAATACCTCATAAAGGATGGTTGCCATGCTGGGAAAAAATTTAAAAACATATATCGAAAACCAAAAGGATACTATAATAATATTATGTAAACAAGAAATAGCGTATTTGGAGCGCTATAAGGATTTTTTCAAAGATGCTGTCAGGGAAAAAGAAATTGTTGAAAAAGAGGGTACCGCCCGTTTTGCCGATGCATCTATTGAACGGTGCAGCAAGGAAGCCGATGAGACCCTTGCGGTGGAAACGGCGGCGTTTTTAAATGAACCTGTCATCTATTTGAAAAAGCATAGGAAAGAATATGTTTACATCGTGTCAGACTGGTTTGGCATCATCGGCGTCGACGGGATTGCCCTTGAGCTGGATGATGTCTTCGGCCATTACAATTGCATGCTCGGGCTCAAAGTGCAGAAGAAATACGGGCCGGCGATTCAAACGGGATTGTCTGAACTGCTCGAAGGAGACGGGAAGGGGGAAATCCTTTTTGATGGCAATGAAGGCATCTGGGATGTGAACTTTCCGTTGAACGATGTGCCCGGTTTCAAGGAAGAAATGCCGCTCATGGAAGCTTTCGTAAAAATTTACGAAGTGCTGTTTGCCCTCCAGGAAAAACTTGAAAAAATGTCTTGACCCTCACGCTGCGTCACCCCTTACAGTAAAAAAGGAAGGGGGGCTGCACGATGAGAATTAAAGAAGTTGCAGAGCTGGCCGGCGTCAGCATCCGGACATTGCGCCATTATGACGACATCGGGCTGCTAAAACCGGCTGAAGTTTCACCGTCCGGTTACCGGCACTATTCGGAAGAAAACCTAAAAACGCTCCAGCAAATCTTATTTTTCAAGGAATTGGGCTTCCCTTTGCAAAAGATCAAGGAAATCATGGAAAGCCCTTCGTTTGACAGGCTCGGGGCGCTCGAGCTGCAGCGCCATTTGCTGATTGAAAAACAGAATCGGCTCGGGAACATGATTGCCTTGATCGAAAAAACAATCCAATCGGAGAAAGAGGGAATGAAAATGTCCAGTGAAGAAAAATTTGCCGGTTTCCGCTTTGACAGCAATCCGTATGCGCGTGAGGCACGCGAAAAATGGGGGGATCAGGCAGTAGATGCAGCGGAAGCGAAAATGGCGACGCTTGGCGGGGATGAAAAATTGGCTTTGGCTGATGAGATGAACGAAATTTACCGTGAACTTGCTGCCATCCGCCACAAGGACCCGCGCGCACAAGAAGCGCAAACAGCGATCCGGAAATGGTTTGATTTTTTAAACCGCCATTTCGGGGATTATACGCCGGAAGCCTTTAAAGGGCTTGGCCAAATGTATATAGAAGACAGCCGGTTTACAAAAAACATTGATCAATTTGGCCCAGGGCTTGCGGCGTTCATGGCCGCAGCCATGGCGGAATTTGCGAATCAAACGCATCAATAAAAAATGCGGGGAGCTGCCAAAAAAGGGGCTCCTGCTTTCTTTTTTTCGTTTGCCGCCTTTCAAAATAAATTGGAAAATTAATGAAACTTGTCTTACAATAAAGAGAAAGCATGACAAGGAGGTATAGGAATGCCACAAACCTATCAGCAATATTTAAAGGAACACCATGAGCAGCATTTAAAAGAACTGTTTGATTTTCTCCAAATCCCGAGTGTCAGTTCCTTATCCGAACATCAAACAGATGTGAGAAAAGCAGCGGAATGGCTGAAAGCGGAGCTTGGGAAAACAGGCCTCGAACATACCGCAGTGATGGAAACGAAAGGCAACCCGGTTGTATACGGCGACTGGCTTCACGCAGACGGGAGGCCGACCGTCCTGATTTACGGGCATTACGACGTCCAGCCGGTTGACCCGCTGAACCTCTGGAAAAGCGATCCGTTTAAACCGGAGATCCGCGATGGCAAAATTTTTGCCCGCGGCGTGAGTGATGATAAAGGACAGGTGTTTATGCATATCAAAGCGATCGAAGCATTGATGGAAACGGAAGGGGAACTGCCTGTCAATATCAAAGTGCTGTTTGAAGGAGAAGAGGAAATCGGCAGCCCGCATCTCGCACCATTTGTAGAAGCACATCAGGAACTTTTAAAAGCGGATTTGATCGTCGTTTCCGATACCGGCATGCCGGCGTTGGGAAAACCGACGATCTGCTACGGGCTGCGCGGCTTATGCGGCCTTGAAATCCATGTAAAAGGCGCATCAAGCGACCTTCATTCCGGCGAATATGGCGGCGGGGTGCAAAATGCCGCCACTGCGCTGGTTGAATTGCTGGCGACCTTCCACGACCAGGACGGCAGGGTTTTGGTGGAAGGCTTCTATGACAAAGTGGAAGCAAGCACGCCGGAAGAAAAAGAAGCGTTCGCAAAACAGGCGGCAGATGAAGGCCAAATACAGGCGCAGCTTGGCGTACCGGCATTGTTCGGGGAAAAAGGCTACTCGTACGCGGAAAGAACATCCGTCCGGCCGACGCTTGAGATCAACGGCTTACAAAGCGGTTTCACCGGAGAAGGCCTGAAAACCGTTTTGCCGTCTGAAGCCTTTGCGAAAGTGACCTGCCGCCTTGTGCCAAACCAGGACCCGTACGAAATTCTGTCGTTGCTGAAAAAACATATTGAAGCCCATGCCCCAAAAGGCGTAACCGTTTCTGTAACCGAATTTGACAAAGGTTACCCGTATGTCACGCCGCGCAAGCATCCTGCCATCCAGCTTTGCGGAAAAGCGTATGAAAAAGTGTACGGCGTGCCGGTTACTTATACAAGGGGCGGCGGGTCGATTCCGATTGTTGCAGAATTTGACCGCATTTTAAAAATACCGGTCGTGCTGATGGGGTTTGCCCTTTCGTCGGAAAATGCCCATGCGCCGAACGAGCATTTCCATCTTGAAAATTTTGATAAAGGCATCCAGACCATTTGCACGTATTGGAACGAGCTCAAAACATTGCCGCTTTCATAAGATAAGGAGGAATGCCCCGTATGCGGGTTTTCATTCCCAAAATGCTATAAAAAGGATGTGGGAGATGTTGCGTCCGGTCTTATTAGGGGTATGTGCCGCCTTCTTTTTCGCGGTGACATTTGTTTTAAACCGGTCGATGGAACTGTCGGGCGGCAGCTGGATTTGGAGCGCCTCCCTCCGGTACATTTTGATGGTTCCGTTTTTGCTTGTGATCGTGCTTATCAGGAAAAATTTTCAAGCCTTATGGGCGGAAATGAAAAAGCATCCGGCCGGGTGGTTATTGTGGAGCTTTACCGGTTTTGTTCTTTTTTATGCGCCGTTATGTTTTTCGGCAGCCTATGCGCCCGGATGGCTCGTGGCCGGCACCTGGCAGATCACGATTTTATCCGGTTCACTGCTTGCCCCGTTCTTTTTTAAAACGGTGGAGACGCCGAAGGGCCTGCTGAAAATCCGGGAACCCATCCCGTTCCGCGGCTTGCGCTGGTCGCTTGTGATTTTGCTCGGCGTTTTGATGATGCAGCTTGAGCAGGCCGGCCGGATTAGCTTCCGGGAAATGATGCTGGGTGTCCTTCCCGTCATTGTGGCGACTTTTGCTTATCCTTTGGGCAACCGGAAAATGATGGAATTGTGCGAAGGCCGGCTCGATACATTCCAGCGTGTGCTCGGCATGACACTTGCCAGCCTGCCCTTTTGGTTTATTCTGTCATTGTACGGTTTAAAGGCGTCCGGCCCGCCGTCCGGAAACCAAATCGTGCAATCAGGCGTGGTTGCGGTCTTTTCCGGGGTGATTGCCACGGTATTGTTTTTCCGGGCAACCGATCTTGTCCGCGGCGATATGCAAAAATTATCGCTTGTGGAAGCGACCCAGTCATTGGAAGTGCTGTTTGCGCTGTTCGGGGAGATGGCCATTTTACCGGTTGCGGCGCCATCGCTGTTGTCCTGGTTCGGCATCATCACAGTTGCAGCCGGTATGGTGCTGCACAGCCTGATGTCACGAAAACCCGTTGCACCGGCTGCATGGAAAATGAGAAAGTCAGAAATCAGCGGATAAGAAAATATGGGAAAAAATGAGACAAAATGAGACAGCTGTCCCGGTTTGTCTCATTTTCTTATGTGCCGGGCAGACGAAGCAGGATGAAAGCGGGGTTTTCAGTTGGCACGCTTTTTGCTTGTTTACCAAGTGAAAGACGACGATAAGGAGGATGGATAAATGGAGACAGTAAAAGCGGGCGAACTGCAGTTAACGAAGGAAAAAGCGCAGTGGATGTTGCAAAAAATGTTTGAAATCCGCAAGTTTGAAGACAAAGTGCATGAAGTGTTTGCGACCGGCATTTTACCGGGCTTCGTCCACTTGTATGCCGGCGAGGAAGCGGTTGCAGTCGGCGTTTGCGCCCATCTGAACGATCAGGATATGATCACAAGCACACACCGCGGCCACGGCCACTGTATCGCGAAAGGCTGCGATTTAAAAGGGATGATGGCGGAAATCTACGGGAAAGCGACAGGTCTGTGCAAAGGAAAAGGCGGTTCCATGCATATTGCCGACCTCGACAAAGGCATGCTCGGTGCAAACGGGATTGTCGGCGGCGGGTTCCCACTGGCATGCGGCGCAGCATTGACGGCGAAAGTTAAAAAGACGAGTAATGTAAGCGTTTGCTTCTTTGGGGACGGCGCGAATAACCACGGTACGTTTCACGAAGGCATCAACTTGGCAGCCGTATGGAAGCTTCCGGTCATTTTTGTGGCGGAAAATAACGGCTATGGGGAAGCGACGCCATTCCATTATGCGTCAAGCTGTAAAACGATTGCCGACCGTGCCGTTGCCTACGACATTCCGGGTGTTCGTGTCGACGGGAAAGATATCGTCGCCGTGTACCAGGCGGCAAAAGAAGCGGTGGAACGCGCCCGCAACGGGGAAGGCCCGTCGCTGATTGAATGCGTGACGTACCGAAACTACGGGCATTTTGAAGGGGATGCCCAAACTTATAAAGCAGAAGCAGAAAAGGCGAAACAGCTGAATGAAAAAGATGCGATCGTCCAATTTAAAAAATTTGTGCTTGAACAAAACCTGTTCAGCGAAGCAGACATCAACACCCTGGAACAAAAAGTGGAACAGGAGATCGAAGAAGCTGTGAAATTCAGCGAAGAAAGCCCGTATCCGGACCCTTCCGAACTTTTGAAAGATGTCTATGTATCCTACTAATCTATGAAAAAAGGAGGTCTTTCCAATGGGAAGACAAATTTCTTTTTCGCAGGCCATTAACGAAGCGATGAAACTGGCGATGAGAAGAGATGAAAATGTAATTTTGATGGGGGAAGATGTTGCCGGCGGTGCGGAAGTCGATCACCTGCAGGATGAAGAAGCATGGGGCGGCGTACTTGGCGTGACGAAAGGCCTTGTCCAGGAATTCGGCCGCGGGCGGATTTTGGATACGCCGATTACGGAAGCGGGCTATATGGGGGCTGCGATGGCTGCTGCTTCAACAGGATTGCGGCCGATTGCAGAGCTCATGTTCAACGATTTTATCGGCAGCTGTCTGGACGAAGTGCTCAACCAGGGTGCGAAATTCCGGTACATGTTCGGCGGCAAGGCGCAAGTGCCGGTGACGGTCCGGACGATGCACGGCGCCGGTTTCCGGGCGGCGGCCCAGCACTCGCAAAGCCTGTATGCGCTGTTTACGTCGATACCGGGCTTAAAAGTCGTCGTGCCGTCAACGCCATATGATGCGAAAGGGCTGCTTTTGGCTGCGATCGAAGACAATGACCCGGTTATCTTTTTTGAAGATAAAACGCTTTACAACATAAAAGGGGAAGTGCCCGAAGATTACTATACGATTCCGCTCGGTAAGGCGGACAGGAAACGTGAAGGAAGCGACATCACCATTGTTGCAGTTGGCAAACAGGTGCAGACCGCGCTTGAAGCGGCAGAACGGCTTGCCAAAGACGGCATCGAAGCGGAAGTGATTGATCCGCGCAGTTTATCGCCGCTTGATGAAGGGGCGATTCTCCAGTCGGTCGCAAAAACAAACCGGCTCATTGTGGTCGATGAAGCGAACCCGCGGTGCAATGTGGCAACCGATATTGCGGCACTTGTTGCCGATAAAGGGTTTGATGATCTGGATGCCCCGATCAAACGGATCACGGCACCGCACACGCCGGTTCCGTTCTCGCCGCCGCTTGAAGATTTGTATTTGCCGTCCGCCGGGAAAATTGTGCAGGCGGTATCAGAGCTCTTGGGGGAACCGGTCGGGCAATAACAGACAGATAGAAAGGAGTGGTTGGCATGCCGGTTGAAGTTATTATGCCCAAACTTGGGATGGCGATGAAAGAAGGAACCGTTTCACAGTGGAATAAAACAGAAGGAGAAGCCGTTAAAAAAGGCGACCCGATCGCTAGCATCAGTTCGGAAAAAATAGAGATGGAAATCGAGTCCCCTGCGGACGGCAATGTATTAAAAATCAATGTGCCGGAAGGAAAGGGCGTGCCGCCGGGAACGGTGATTTGCTATATTGGAAACCCGGATGAAGAAGTAGCGGCAACAGCAGCCCCGGCGCAGGAAGAAAAAGGAAAAAAAGAAGAAATAAAGGCGGCCCGTCCCGCATCGCTCCCGAAAAAACCGGGGAAAGTGCGCGTGAAAATTTCCCCGGTCGCGCGGAAAATGGCGGAAGCAGCAGGCATCAAACCGGAAGACATAAAAGGGACCGGGCCAGGGGGCAGGATTTCAAAAGAAGATGTGGAACAGGCAATTGCGTCAAAGAAAGAAAGCCGCAAACAGGACAGCCTCATCCAGGCGCCGGCTGGAAAAGAACCGAAGCGCACACCGGTATCCGGCATGCGCAAAGTGATCGCAGAACGCATGCATGCCAGCCTGCAATCGGCTGCACAGCTAACGATCACGATGAAAGCGGATGTCACGGAACTATTGGCGCTAAAAACGCAAGTGAAAGAGACAATCGCAAAACGGTACGACAGCAAACTGACGATCACGGATTTTATAGCAAGAGCTGCCATCCTTGCCCTCGAAAACCATCCGGAAATGAACAGTGCGTTTATGGATAACACAATTGTCACTTACCCGGAAATCCATTTGGGCATCGCAACGGCGGTTGAAAAAGGGCTGATTGTCCCGGTCATTCGCAACGCCGAAAGCAAATCGCTGATCGACTTGGCAAAAGAAATCAAAGAAAAAACAGCGGCAGCAAGATCCGGAAAACTGCCGGCAGATGAGATGCAAGGATCCACTTTTACCATTTCAAGCCTGGGTGCAAGCGGCGTCGAATTTTTTACGCCCATTTTGAACCCGCCGGAAGCCGGGATATTGGGTGTCGGTGTCGTTTCGGATGAAGCTGTTTTTATCGGGGACAAAATTGAAAAACGGAGCCGGCTGCCGCTCAGCCTGACGTTTGACCACCGCGTGCTCGATGGGGCGCCGGCTGCGGCCTTCCTGCAAACGGTCAAGCAATATTTGGAAGAACCGGTTACGATGCTTTTGTAGGAAAGAAGGGATCAGGATGGGAACCATCGGGATTTTAGGCGGCGGGCCTGCGGGCTACGTCGCTGCCATTACAGCAGCACAGCAGGGTGCGGATGTCATTTTATTTGAACAGGCTAACTTAGGCGGCACATGCTTAAATGAAGGGTGCATGCCGACCAAGACGCTTTTGGAAAGTGCAAGGCGCTACCGGGACATCCGGGAAGCGGGCAAATTCGGGATCCGGGTGAACAAGGAAGCGGTGTTCATTGACTGGCCCGCCCTGCTTGAAAGGAAAAATGCGATCGTTTCCCAGCTCGTGCAAGGCATTCAATACTTAATGAAGAAAAACAAAATCAAAATCGTGCAGGGAAAAGCGGCATTCCAGTCACCCCATGTTGTTCTTGCAGAAACAGCAAACGGCACGGTTGAAATAAAAGCGGACCAGTTCATCATCGCAACAGGGTCTGAACCGGGCTCCCTCCCGTTTGCGCCGTTTGATGGCGACTGGATCATCGACAGCACGCAGGCCATGTCTCTTCCCGGCCTGCCTCCATCGCTCGTGATTGTCGGCGGCGGGGTAATTGGTTGCGAGTTTGCGAGCATTTACAGCCGACTTGGGACAAAAGTATCGATCATAGAGATGGCCGCACATATTTTGCCGGGGGAAGATGCGGATATCGCGAATATTTTAAAAGAGCAGCTTGAAAAAGACGGGGTGGACATTTATACATCTGCTGCCGTAAAAAAACTGGACCGTGATAGGAAATGCGCGCTGATTGAGCAGGAAGGGGAAACGCGCGAGATTTACGGGGAATACGTGCTTGTTTCAATCGGCCGGAAACCGTCTGTCAACGGGATCGGCCTCGAAAATGCCGGAGTGGCGTATGAAAAATCGGGCATAAAAGTCAATGAAAAGATGCAGACGAACATCCCCCATATTTATGCCTGCGGCGATTGTATTGGCGGCATCCAACTTGCACATGTCGCTTTTCATGAAGGAAAAGTGGCCGCGCTCAATGCATGCGGAATGGAGGCAAGTGCGGATTACAAAGCCGTTCCCCGCTGCATTTATACGTTTCCGGAAATTGCCGGCACCGGCCTCACCGAAAAGCAGGCGAAAGAAATGTACGGCGCTGTTCGGATCGGCGAATTTCCGTTTTCGGCAAACGGAAAAGCGATGATCAGCGGGGAACAGGTTGGGAAAGTGAAAGTCATCATCGAGCCGGAATACGAAGAGGTGGTCGGCTTGTCCATTTGCGGCCCGCATGCAACAGAACTGGTCGGGCAGGGGGTATTGATGCTGAACGGGGAAATGACGGCTGATTTGCTTGAGCGCTTGATTGCCGCTCATCCGACCGTCTCAGAAGCCATCCATGAAGCCGTTTTAAATGCACAGGGGCATCCGGTGCACGTATAATCATTCCCGGCAGTCTCTCAGACTGCCGGGAATATTCATAAGCCCTGTCTACATATTGAAAACGCTTTCCGTATTCGATTATAATAGAAAAGAACATCACGACTTTCTTCCTGATGCGCAATTTTCTATGATGAGTCGGAGGGATGAAAGATGGCTGTATGTTATTGGAATACGTGGAAAAAGTTTGTGCAGGAAGGGACATTGGATCCCGAGAGAATCAACAACCGAATCGCTGAATCGTGGTACCGCTGTAAAAAACGGGATGTGAACCCGTATTTGCGGAAAGGGCAGCATATCCTGCCTGTTGAAAAACTATTGGCACACCGGGAAAGGCATAAAGATTTTTTAAATATTGCCGAACGCCATGTGAAAAAGATGGAGCCTGTGTTTCAGGAAGCCGGCATGATGGCGCTCCTGATTGATCCTTGCGGGCATGTGCTGTCCGTATCAGGAAACCGGAAAACCATTTTTGAAGCGCAAAAAATTAATTTTGTCGAAGGGGTTTGCTGGACGGAAGAGCGGGTCGGCACGAATGCGATCGGCACTACGCTTGAGACAGGGGAAGCCGTGATGGTGAACGGCCCTGAGCATTTTTCGGTTGCCTCCCACCAGTGGAGCTGTGCAGCCGCGCCGGTTTACGACAGCCAAAGGAATCTTGTTGGCGTCATGGACTTAACATGTCCATATACCGAATCCCACCCTTTCATGCTCGCCATGGTTTCATCGCTGGCTTATACAGTAGAGCAGGAAATCGTACGCATGGCAAAAAGCCGGCATGAACGTTTCATCCAAAAAGCTGTTGAACTTTCGGACCAGTACGGGGACCGGTTACTCGTCATTACGGATGAAGAAGGAAAAGCCGTTGCGGCAAGCCGGCCGCTTCGGAAGAAAATGCCGGATTATTTTGGTAGAACGATTGAAGAAATGACCTCCCAAACGGATACCATTGTGAACCAATCCATTCCATTGCCTTCCAGCCGGGAAAAAATCGGCACCTGTTTCTTTTTGTCTGAAAATAAAAATCTTTCCGGCACCCTTCTTCAAAAAGAAAAGTTCGTCTTCCGTGGCGTCACCGGTATAAGTAGAAGTTTTCAGGAAACGTTGCGCAAAGCCCGGATTGCTTCCCTTTCCGATACCACTTGTTTTATCACGGGTGAGACCGGAACTGGAAAGGAGCTGGTCGCACGAGCCATCCATGAAAACAGCAGCCGGAAAAACGGCCCGTTTATTGCCGTCAATTGCGGGGCTGTGCCGAAAGAATTAATGGAAAGCGAGTTTTTCGGTTATGCCGACGGGGCTTTTACCGGCGCAAAACGGGGTGGCCATAAAGGAAAATTCGAGCAGGCCCATGGCGGCACCTTATTTCTTGACGAAGTGGCCGAGCTGCCGTCTGCCATGCAAACGGCGTTGCTCCGCGTCCTGCAGGAAAGAAAAGTCGTGCCGGTCGGTTCTGCAAAAGAAGTAAGTGTGGACGTCCGGATTATTGCCGCGACCCACAAGGATTTACCGAAGCTCGTCAAAGAAGGGAAGTTCCGTGAAGATTTGTTTTACCGCCTGTATGTTTTTCCCGTCCGCCTTCCTGCTTTGCGCGAAAGAAAAGAAGACTTGCCTGCTTTGATTCAGTATATCAGCAGAAAGAAAAATCAAGACGTCGAAATCCCGCCGGCGGTTATGAAGAAAATGCAGGATTATCATTGGCCCGGCAATATCCGTGAACTGATGAATGTGATTGAAAACGTCCGACTGCTTGCTGTGGCCGGTGAAGAAGAAGCGGAACGGTATGTGGACGAATATGTTTCCGGAGAGACCGGGCTTAACGGCATGGAAAAACAGGTCACGACGCTGAACCCGCGGGAAGCGATTGAGCGCGATATGATACTGGAAGCTTTGAAACATACGAAAGGAAATGCGGCGGCAGCGGCGAAAATGCTGGATATTCCGCGCAGCACATTTTACAGAAAACTGCGGAAATACGGCTTGTAACGATTGAATGCCCGGTTTCAGGGTATAGAAAAAATATCATCTTGGAACCGGGTGGTTATGTTGTTGGATACAGTATGGAAAGAATTCTCGGACATTCATCTTTTTCGTTTTGCGCTTGATACGGTCGTTTTGCTTGTTGCCGGCAAGCTGTTGAAGTGGACGGTATCCGTGCTTGCAAAAAGGAACCGCCGGCTGCAAAAAACGGTCGTGCCGGCGGTTTATTCAATTACAAACTGGGCTTGTTTATACGGTGTACTTTTGATCTTCCTGTTTGATTTCTCCGATAACAGGTGGTTGTTTTACCCGCTTTATTCCAAAGGCGGGCTCGATGTCACGCCGTTTTTGCTGATTGTTGCTTTAATGATTGTCACGCTCGCGCACAGGCTTGTGAAGCTTCTGACAAAATATGTGCTTTCAACCGTTTATGACCATTATCACGTTGACCGCGGACTCGGGTATACGTTTAACCGCCTCATTTATTATACCGTCATGATTGCTGCACTTTGTATCAGCTTTACAACGGTCGGCCTTGACCTGTCTGCACTTGGGGCGGTTTTAAGCGTAATCGGGATCGGGCTCGGCTTTGGCATGCGCAACATCGCGGCAAACTTCGTATCCGGGATCATCATTTTATTTGAACGCCCGATTGAAGTCGGTGAAACGGTTGAAATCAATGAGGAAACCGGCAGAGTGGAGAAAATCAATCTCCGCTCTACAACGGTCCGGCTCGATAAAAGCGGTACGCTGATTGTTCCAAATCAATATTTTATTGAACAGGTCATTAAAAACCGGACGACGGAAAAGCCTTCTGCTTCTATTCAGGTCAGCGTCAGTTCCGAAATGGATACAAAAAAGGTGGAAAAGCTATTGCACGAGGCTTTTGAAACAGTAAAAGAAGCAGATCATGGTCTCGCACCGGATACGATAGCGTCTGTAAAGTTGATCCGGTTGCGGAACCATAGCTTTGATTTTCTTGTAGAGATCCCGCTTTTGCCGGGCAACCAGAAAGATGAGATTGAAAATGAAATGCGCCATGTGATCGTCCGGCTGTTCCGCGAAAACGGCATTGAATTTGCAAAAGAACCGATCGAACAGGTGATTTTGCGGGACAGTTGAGCCCAGCCCAAAAAGGCAGGTACTTATGGCACCATCTGCCTGATTGGCGGCATCATGCATACGATTAAAAAAAGTGAAAAAGTTTGCCCCAGTTCCTCCGAAAAGTTATGCTTATGGTAGGAGGGGATGGATTTGGCAAGTTTTACAGAGAAAAAGGATTCATGCGACTTCACGAAAGTGGCGGAAAATGTATGGAAACTGGTCGTCCGTTTTCCATTCGGCATGCGGGAGGTCAATTGCTATCTTTTTAAAGGAAAAAAAGGGTACACGATTGTGGATACCGGGGACTTCCATGAAACGGCGAAGGAAACATGGAACAAAGTGCTGGCATCGGTTTTTCCCATTGAAAAAATTGTGCTGACACATTCGCATCCCGACCATCTCGGGCTTGCGAAATGGCTGAAAGAAAAATACAGTGTACCTGTTTTCATGTCCGATTTAAGCTTTCAGACCATGCAGGAAACAAAGGCCCGTTTTGCCGTTTCACATGATAAATACGAAGCGGTTTTGCAAAAGCATGGCGGGCCGACTTTGCCGAAACGGAATTTTGCACGGGAGATCCCGAAATATGATTTTGAACCGGACGGCCTTTTTAAAAATGGCGAACAGGTTCTGCTCGGTGATGATCCTTACGAAGCGATCCGGACGCCTGGCCATGCGCCGGACCATTTTTGTTTTTACAATCGCAAAAAGCAAATTCTGGTGCTCGGAGACCATGTGTTAAAAGACTTGTCCCCCATTGTTGCCGCCTGGTCTGAGAACGACAAAAACCCGCTTGGGGATTATTTTGATTCGCTTGACCGGATTAAAGACCTGCCTGTCAAAGTGGCGCTTCCGGGGCACGGCGGGCTAATTGAGGATGTAAAGGCGCGGGCGGAGAGCATCCGGATGCGCCATGAGCATAGACTCAAGCAAATTGTCATGTCGCTTCAAGAAGGAGAGAAAACAGCGGCGCAAATCTGCCGGGATACTTATGGGGATATGGCAATAAAGCAATTTTTCGCTCCGTTTATGGCAACAATTACAAGATGTCTTTATCTGGAATTTGCCGGAAAAATATCGAGCCGACTGGTGAATGGACAAATTTTATATTTTTTGCCCTGATCAGCTCGCATCTGCTTCAGCTTAAGAGGCAGATGATTTTTTTGCGCCGAAGGAAAAGACGTGCAGCCGGTAAACCAAAAACCGGTTGTTCAAGTTTGCGCAGAAGGTATGGCTTTAGACGGGCGATAAATATAGGGCAAGCAGAAAACCGGGCTTCCGATTTCCCTACATATATAGGAATTGGCCTTGAAAGGTTCGGAATATATAATTAGTTGTGAAAGCCACTTTTACAACAAGGAGGAACCGCATGGAAACCGTTGACGAAATTTTTCAAACAATTGATGCTGCCTTAAAGAAAGATCCTTCCCGGTCACAAGGAATGAATGCGGTATACCAGTTTAATTTAAGTGGGGAAGAAGAAGGGACTTACCATGTCGTTATGCGTCCGGAAGGCAGTTACGCTGGGGCGGGGGAAGCGGAGGATCCGAATTGTACGCTCTCCATGTCATCCGCTGACTTTAAAAAACTGGTGCAAGGCAAAATGAACGGCACGACGGCTTTTTTAACCGGCAAACTCCGGCTGAAAGGGGATATGGGGCTGGCTTTGCGGTTGCAGGACGTTTTGTCAGCATATAACGCTTCCTGATGGAAACAAAAGAAGCGAAAGCCCTTTACAACACCGCTCCTGGGATCCGTTTTGAAAAAGGGAAACCCTGGTGTGGCAAGGGATTCCCGCTCGCTTGGGTGTGCCGGCACAGAAGTTGACCGGATTTTTTGGCGGAAGCTGATAAACCGAGCACCATGCCTGCCGGTTAGAGGCACGACAGGACCGTTCCGGCATGGCGCACCTGACAAGGAGATGAAAAGATGGTGCATGAACGTTTTCAAACCGTTGAGGGTCAAATCAACTGGAATGACCCGATGTATAAGCTTTATGAAAAAGCAAAGCGGAACGGCGGGTGGAATCCGGCTGACATTGATTTCAGCCAAGACCGGGAAGATTTTCTCCAATTAAGGGAGGAAGAGAGGATAGCATCGTTACCGCTTATTTCCTCTTTTTCAGCCGGGGAAGAAGCGGTTACGCTCGATATTTTGCCGATGCTCCATGCGATGGCAAGACAGGGCCGGCTTGAAGACACGATGTTTTTGACCACCTTTTTGCACGATGAAGCCAAACATACGGAAATGTTTTCGCGCTGGCAGCAGGCAGTGGGCGTCGGCGATCTTGATTTATCGGCCTACCATAATGACAGCTACAAGCGGATTTTTTACGAAGCGCTGCCCGAAGCAATGGAGCGCCTGTATACAGACGATTCGCCTGAAGCGGTCATCCGTGCGGCGACGGTTTACAATATGATTGTGGAAGGCGTGCTTGCGGAATCCGGTTATTATTCGTTCAGGCAGATTTATAAAAAAGCCGGCTTGTTCCCGGGCATTTTACAGGGCATTGATTATTTAAATATGGATGAAGGCAGGCATATCCAGTTTGGCATTTATACGATACAGCGGCTTGTAGTTGGAAATGAGGAAAGGTTTAAATTGTTCCATGACTATATGGATGAGTTGTGGATGCATGCTTACGGCGTTGTCGAATACCTTGTCGGACTGGCGGTTTTACAACGGGAACAGTCAAATTTTGAATCGCAGATTGTATTCGAGCCGGATATAATGCGGCAATACGCTGTTAAACAGTTTCATATTCGAAAAAGCAAGATCGACCGGGCCAGAAAATACAAGAACCTTACCGAATTGGAAGCTGCTGCAGATTCCTAAAACAGAAGACCCCGGGCCCGGGGATCCAGCGGGAGGACAAAGTAAGTTTCCCGGTGAAGCGGCATGGATGTGGAAAAACGGCGGCAGCTGCGAAACATCTGTAAAAATGTCTCTGCTTCCCGGTTTTCCAGCACGTACCGGCCCGGGCAAAAAAGCCGGCATGCTGTGCGAAACCTCAATTTACCAGGATTGTCACTTTATTGCCCGATTTTTCGCTATCATATGAAATGCTTTTCCATTCTGTTGCTGCTTTTTCGTACGCTTGTTTTGTCCGCTCGTCAAAACACACCATCCACACTTCCTGCACCGAGTCGGAAGTTTCAAGGAATGTACAAATGGTGCGGACAGCGATCCGGGCAGCCGCATCCAGCGGGAAATGGTATACACCGGTGCTGATGGAAGGAAAAGCAACCGTTCGCAGTCCTTTCGATTCAGCGAGGCGCAGGCTGTTTTGGTAACTGTTTTCCAATAATTCGGCTTCATGATGGCCGCCTCCCTGCCAGACGGGGCCGGGCGTATGAATGACGTATTTTGCCGGCAGCCGGTATCCTTTCGTCATTTTTGCTTCGCCGGTCGGGCATCCGTTCAATTTCCGGCATTCCTCAAGGAGCTCGGGCCCTGCTGCTCTATGGATGGCCCCGTCCACACCACCGCCGCCGAGCAGTGTTGTATTCGCCGCATTTACGATGGCATCCGTTTTGACTTTTGTAATATCGCCAAGTACGATTTTAAAAGACTTCATCTCCATCATCTCCGTTTCTGTTCTTTGTTTTATTTTAACAGGAAGGGGTGGATGTTTAAATACCGGTATAGTTTCACACTCCCCTATCCATACTTTAATTGTAAAAAGAAACGGAGGTTTTGGTATGGATGCAAGACGTGCGCAGGAAATTATGAATGTGCCAGAAATGGTGACGGTCACTTTGAACGGGGAAAGGATTTACATCGAGCATGTTGACCGGCAGGAAGAAACAGCAACGGTGCATACCCTTGATCATCCGGATAAAAAGATGAGCGTTCCCGTCAACCTTTTGCTGGAACATTAAAACCGCTTTTTGAGCGGTTTTTTTTCGGTTGACAGTGAAAATACAAACATTTAGAATTTTAGATACGGAACAGATCTTCATGGGAGAGGGGTTTAGTCAAATGAATCTGGAAAACAGCACAGCCATTGTAACCGGCGGGGCATCAGGGCTCGGGGAAGCAACGGTAAGGAAATTGGTGGAAACGGGCGCGAAGGCGGTTGTTTTTGACCTTCAACAGGAAAAAGGAGCAAAATTGGAGCAGGAACTAAAAGGGCGGGTTCGTTTTTTCAAAACGGATGTAACGGATGAGAAAAGTGTTCAAGATGCGCTAGAACAAATTGAAAGCGTTAACATACTGGTAAATTGTGCCGGCATCGGAGCGGCGAAAAAAACATACGGCAAAAGCGGCGTACATGATCTTGCCTCTTTTCGGAAAGTGATTGAGGTGAATCTGATTGGCACGTTTAATGTGATCCGGCTTACCGCTGAAAAAATGGCACATAACAGCCCGAACGAAGAAGGGGAAAGAGGAGTGATCATTAATACAGCCTCGGTTGCCGCTTTTGAAGGGCAGATCGGGCAGGCAGCCTACAGCGCGTCAAAAGGCGGCATTGTCGGGATGACGCTTCCGGTTGCCAGGGATCTTGCCAGCCTTGGCATTCGTGTTGTCACGATTGCACCGGGTGTATTTGAAACGCCGCTTTTCGCTTCTTTGCCAGAAAAAGCAAGGGATGCGCTTGGCAAGATGACACCGTTTCCTCCCCGTCTCGGACGGCCGGCAGAGTATGCGCAGCTTGTCCAAAGTATTGTCTTGAATCCGATGCTGAACGGGGAAACGATCCGACTTGACGGTGCGATCCGGATGCAGCCGAAGTAATGTGAAGCTGATGATGGAAAAATCCGCCTGGCAGGCAGGCACGGGAAACATCTCAAAATCGCACGCGCAAGGCGGATTGGGCCGGTTGCTTAACGGGTCGATAAAAACAGTCCGGGCCGGGCACCATTTTCAAAAGAGTCCCGTGCAAATGCGAGACTAAGACAGGAAATACGGGTTTACAAGCGGAATCGCAGTTTAAAAACGCAGGGTATAAGATGAATGGAATATTTTTATGGTGAGGGGAATGCGGATGCGGGAAGCGGTCATTATAGAAGCGGTTCGGACACCCGTTGGAAAGCGGAATGGATTATTAAGCGGGATCCGGGCAGAAGAGCTGGCGGCGAAAGTTTTACAGGAAGTGGTCGAACGGGCGGGGATATCTCCGGATATGGTGGAAGATGTGATCATGGGCTGTGTTTCCCAGGTCGGGGAACAGGCGTCTGATATTGCGCGGCAGGCAACGTTGATCGCAGGATTTCCGATTGAAGTGCCCGGCGTTACCATTGACCGCCAGTGCGGATCCAGTCAGCAGGCGGTGCATTTTGCAGCTCAGGCGGTTCTCTCCGGCGATATGGATGTGGTGATTGCAGGCGGGGTTGAGAGCATGTCGCGCGTTCCGATCGGCTCCAACAGGAACGGCGCCGCATTCAGCAAGTTGCTCACTGCAAAATACAACATGATCCATCAGGGGCTGTCCGCAGACTTGATTGCGGAAAAGTGGGGCATTAGCCGTGAAAAGATGGACCACTATGCGCTTGAAAGCCACAGGCGTGCATTGCAGGCGCAAAAAGAAGGGCGTTTTGACAGGGAGATCATGCCGGTTGAAGCGGAACAGCCTGATGGCAAGACCGTGACAGTTGTGAAAGATGAAGGCCCGCGTTCAGATACATCGATTCAGAAATTGTCCGCGCTGAAACCGGCTTTTCAGGAAGACGGGCGTATCACGGCAGGTAATGCGAGCCAGATTAGCGACGGGGCAGCTGCCGTTTTAATCATGTCCCGCACAAAAGCAGAGGCACTTGGCCTGAAGCCGCGGTTCCGAATTCTCGCCCGGACCGTTGTTGGGTCTGATCCGACACTGATGCTGACAGGGGTGATCCCGGCTACGGAAAAAGTGTTATGTCAGGCGGGGCTTTCGATTGATGACATCGATGTATTTGAAGTGAACGAGGCATTTGCTTCCGTACCGCTTGCCTGGCTTTTAGAAACCGGCGCCAGTCCGGAAAAACTGAACCCGAACGGCGGTGCGATTGCGCTTGGCCATCCGCTTGGCGCAAGCGGGGCGCGGCTCATGACAACGCTAATACACGAGCTGGAACGAACAAACGGTCGTTACGGCTTGCAAACGATGTGCGAAGGTTACGGTATGGCAAACGCGACGATCATTGAAAGATTGGATTAAAAAACATGTTGTTTCCGGCTGGGGAAAGGAGCGTATCACCGCAGCCGGCGCTTTACTGCGGCAAACGGAAAAACCGGGTTTTTCGAACAGGAGGAGTAAAAATGTTTGTTGGGCAACAGCTCAAATGGCATGCCATTCATCAACCGGACCATATCATTACGTCTTACCGGGGAAAGAAAATGACTTATGCTCAATTTTACCGGGAGGCGATAAATGTCGCCGGCTTTTTCCAAAAAAAGGGGTACAAAAAGGGAGACATTATTGCCCTTTTTCTTCATAATTCCGATGTGCTGCTCATTGCCTATTATGCCTGCCAACTGGGCGGTTTCACAGCCATGCCTGTCAATACAAAATTGGCACCACCCGAAGTGCAGTATATTTTTCATCACTCAGAAGCAAAAGCCCTCATCTATGATACCCGTCTGCTCCATATATTGCATGAAATTCCGCGCGAGTTTCATCAATTCCAAGACCGCCTGATGGTCGGCGGGGAAGACACATTCCGGGCTATTGCCGGAGAAAATACGGATGCTTTTATGCCTCCCCAAATAGAGGCAGATGATACTGCTGTGATTTTTTATACATCCGGCACAACCGGCAGGCCAAAAGGCGTCATGCTGTCTGCCGCAAATGTCCGGGCAGCGGCACAAATCTGGGCTGAGGCAATGGATTTAAGCAGGGAAGACCGTGTGCATATTGTCACCCCATTATTCCATTGCGCGGCATGCCATGTCTTTAGCATTCCGGCCATCTACCGTGGTGGCACCATGATCATAGAAGAACAATTTTCCCCTGAGAAAACGCTTGAAACAATGGAAAAAGAAAAAGTTACTGTTTTCTTCGGGGTGCCGGCAATGTACAGTATCCTTCTCAATACGCCGAAAATGGCTGAAGTTGACCTGTCTTATTTGCGATTGTTCTGTTATGGTGCGTCTCCGATGCCGTATGAACGTGTGCGCCAGTTAAAAACGCGTTTTCCGACAGTAAAAGTACAAAATTTATACGGCCAGACCGAAAATGCGCCGGCAGCTTCAACATTAACTGACCGTTTTGCTATGGAAAAGGCAGGTTCGGTTGGCCAAGCATTGCCGCAAACGGAAATTCAAGTGGTAGATGCGGGCGGTTCACCTGTTCCCGCCGGGGAAGTAGGCGAAATCATCGTTAAAGGGCCGCAAGTCATGAAAGGATATTTGAAAAATGAAGAAGAAACGCGGAGGGTATTGCAAAACGGTTGGCTTTACAGCGGAGATTTGGGCTATTTCGATGAAGCCGGCTTTCTGTATTTAGTTGACCGTAAAAAAGATATGTTAATACGTGGAGGCGAAAATGTTTATCCGGTGGAAGTAGAGGAAGTGCTGTATGAAATGCCGGAAATTTTGGAAGCGGCAGTAGTCGGAATTCCGCATGAAATATACGGGGAAGTGCCAAAAGCCTATATTGTCGTGAAAAAAGGCGAAACATTGACAGAAGAAAAAGTGTTTGCCTATTGTTCGGGAAAACTTGCAAAATATAAATGGCCGGCCGAAATTGAATTTTTACAGACGCTTCCACGAAATGCGAGCGGGAAAGTTTTAAAACACGTTTTGCGAAAACAAATTTCCGGGGTGTAAGGCAAACAGCACGGCAGCAAAAAATACCCATTTTGAGAAAGGGCGCCCGTGCCGTTTGGGAAAAGCGTAATGCCGGCAATGCGCCGGTATTTTTTTGTTTAATTTGGTTTAATAACACTATGTGCTAAAAGATAAATAATATTTGACCAAATGTTTGCACGATAAAAATGAACGAATTTTTACCATTCTTTTGCCGGCTTAGCCGGATGCACGGTTGATATAAAACGCGACTCCATTTTATAGAAATGAAAGGGTTTCAGAGCAGATTTTATAAAAATTACACAATGTGCTAAAAACATAATAAAAAACAAAAAACCTACACAGCTAAAATAACATACGTTCGAGTGTTAATTTTTGTGTGCTGCCGGCACATTTTACTATAATGGAAGAAAAAGGGGTGAGTAGCATGGCGGAAAAACGGCAAAGGGAGAGTACCGGCTTTTTAATCAAACAGCGCGCCTTTTTAAAACTTTATATTATCACCAATATTGAAAACGGACGGTGGTACGGGCTGCAGCTTTTGGATGAATTGAAAAAAGAATTTAAGCCGCTCGGTTTCGAACCGCAGCATTCCGAAATCTACCGGGCGCTTCATGAACTGGAAGATGAGGAGCAAATTTTGACCAAAATAAAAGTAAAACCGGACGGGGCAAAAAGAAAAGAGGTTGTGGTATACAAAATCAAAGACATGGAAAAAGCAAAAGCGTACAAAAAACTTGTCAAGGCTGACTTGGAACGGTGCGAGCAGCTTTTGCGAAAAGCGCTTCAGGATAACTTTTCATAAAAAAAGCCGGGTGTGCCGGCTCTTTTTTATTTATCATTTTTCGTAAGAAGCGGCCCTTTTGGCTGCGAGTATGTGCTTATCCCGCGTATAGGTTTACCCGTCCTGTTTCAAAAAGGGGGATAAAAGAAATATTTTTCCGCACAATGGTCAATCCCCGTTCGGCTCAAGCAAGTATTTTAACATTCGCTGTCCATGCCGAAAAACAGCAGAACGTTCACTTTAAAACAATCGATTTCGTTTTTTCTGATTGATATACATCCAATGCGGCCTGCAATCCTTCTCCACGGTTCACTTTTACGCCATGCCTAATCAGAACGGCTTCAAGGCCGCCTAATAATGCGAGCACATTATCTTTTCGACAGCCGTAGCCCATCGTGCCAATCCTCCAGATTTTTCCGTGCAGTGGGCCAAAAGAAGAAGCGATTTCAATGCCGAATTCCTCAAGAAGCATGTGGCGGACAGATTCGCCGTCGGTTCCGTCCGGTATGTTGACGCAAGTGACGCAGGGGAGTTTGTGCACAGGGTCGCCGAATAAAGACAGTCCCATTGCCAGAAGCCCTTCGATAAGCGCTTTTTCATGCAGTTTATGGCGTGAAAAACGTGCTCCCAGTCCTTCATCCAACACAAGCCGTAATCCTTCTCGTAGCGCGTAGATCATGGACGTTGCCTCTGTGTGGTGGTTCAACCGGCGCGGGCTCCAGTAATCCTGGAGCATGCCCAGATCAAAGTAATTGCTTGTGATCGGGCGCATGCTCCTTGGATAAGCACGGTCCTCATCAGTTGCAATGCCGCGTTCCACTTTTTTGCGTGCCAGCACGATTTTTTCTATACGACTGTTGTACGTAATCGGCGCCATGCCGGCAGGGACTGACAGACATTTTTGCGTTCCGGCAACAAGGGCATCGATATACCATTCATCTGTCCTGACATCTGCTCCTCCGATGGATGCGACTGCATCTACAACAAACAAAACGTCCTGTTCGCGGCATGCCCTTCCGATTTCTGCAAGGGGCTGCATTCTGCCGGTGGAAGTTTCACCGTGCACCATTGCCAGCACTTTCGGCTTTATTTTCTTCATCTCCGCAATGACATGGCCCGGTTCGAATACTTCTCCCCACGGACATTCAATGGTGTGGACTTCAGCACCGTACCGTTCGCAAATTTCTGCAAATAAATGGCCGAATCTGCCATAAATGGGCACCATGACACGGTCTCCGGGTTCAAGAATGCTGCAAAGCACAGCTTCTAATCCGGAGCGGGAAGTTCCGTCAACCGGGTAAGCCCAATGGTTTTTTGTCTGAAATACTTGGCGGAGCATATCCATTACTTCATTCATAATGGCTGTAAATGCCGGATCGAATTGACCGAGGATCGGTGTGCCCATTGCCCGCAACACACGCGGGTCGACCTCAACCGGGCCGGGTGTCAGGATGATTCGTTTCGGTGCCGTTAATTCTGCATATGCCAATTTCATCTTCTCCTTATTGTGCATCATTTAAGTGTAAGCCAGCTTGTATAATACGCTTTCCAATAAATCAATGCCGGTTTCAAGATCGCGAATAGCGCTATATTCTCTCGGCGAATGACTGATACCGTTCCTGCTCGGTACAAATAGCAGCAAAGTCGGGCAAAATGAGCCGAAAATCTGGGCGTCATGCCCGGCGCCGCTCACAATATCTTGAAAAGCAATCTGCCGGGATTTAGCAATGGATCGCGCTATTTCGGCCAATGCCGGATCCAGCGCGACCGGTGCTGTATCGAGCCATTGTGTAATCGAAATATGGATTCCCTTCTTTTTGGCGTTGCGCTTAAATGTTGAAAAAACATCGTTGCAATAGTGTTCCATGACTTCCTGCCTGTGATGGCGAATATCCAGGCTGAATGCCACTTCACCAGCAATCACATTGGCTACATTCGGTTTCACGTCAATCTGGCCAACGGTTGCCACTAAACCGGGATCGGTTTCTTTTGCCTTTCTTGTTAAGTATGAGATGAACTGGGCAGCAGCAGTAACTGCGTCTTTTCTCAGGGCCATCGGTGTCGTGCCGGCATGGTTGCTTTCTCCTTTTAGCCGAATCGTATAGCGGCGCTGCCCAACAATATGCGTGGCCACTCCGATAGTCTTATTGTTTTGTTCCAGCACCATTCCTTGCTCGATATGGAGTTCCAAAAATGCCCGGATATCCGTGCGGGCAGGGGAGATGTATTTTCCTGGTCCAAAACCCGCCCGCTTCATCGCATCGGACAGTAAAATTCCATTTTCATCCTGTATGCCATCCGCATCATGAAAATGATACAGGCCGCAAATATTTTTCGATCCCCAGAAAGTGATGGGGAATCTGCTGCCTTCTTCCTCGCACAATGACGCCGTTTCAATTGTTTTTTTGGGCGGCCCGTATTTCCGGAGGAGCCTTGACACAGCGATAAAACCGGCTATCACACCGTATGCGCCATCATATTTTCCGCCTTCTGTGACAGTATCAATGTGCGACCCGGTTAAAATTGCCCCGCTTTTTTCCGTACCTTGGACTCTGCCATATAAGTTCCCAACACTATCAAAATACGTTTCAAGCCCTGTTTCCTTCATTTTTGCTTTCAGGGCGTGCTGTGCCGCTTGCCATTCCGGTGTATACAATCGCCTTGTGACACCGCCCGTTTTTGTTTTTCCAAAGGAGGCGAGCCATTCGATCATCTCGCTTACTTGGTTTGTCTCAGATAATTGGTTTACGGACATTGGAATCGTCAACTCCTTTTCCATAAAATGGACGATTTTCTAACATGGCCTATCTATAGTGTAAAGGGTGTTTTTCGAAACTTCATTATGTATTTCATACAAATTTTCCGACCATTTTGTTTATAATCAACAATTTATGATACAATAATACTTAATTTGAATATTTAGGAAACGGGGGAAAGCAAATGAATGTGCAGGATCTGCTCGAAGTCCCGGAACTTGCCGGCATATCCATTGTTGCGGGGAAATCCGGGCAAAACCATGAAATCCGGACGGTGAATATGATGGACGCGCCCGATATTGTCCATTATTTAAAACCCAATGTCATGCTGATTACAACTGCGTACCATTTTAAAGACGACCCGAAAAAGCTGGCGGAACTGATTCAAGCCATGTCTGACAAAGGTTGTGCCGCACTTGGGATTAAGACAAAACGATTTTTGGGGAAGATACCGGATACCGTCTTAGAACTTGCTGAACGCTTGTCTTTTCCGGTCATTGAGTTGCCGCTTTCCCTCACGCTTGGAGAAGTGGTAGATCTGACATTGCGGGCAATTGTAGACAAGCATGCACGTGAGTTAACGATGGCACTTGAAGCCTATAAGCGGTTTGCTGATGTGGCGATGCGCGGGGACGGCATTCGCCCGATCCTTCATGAACTGTCGAAAATGATCCATTGCCCATGTGAATGCCTTGACCAGCACTTCGATGTGGTTGCTCGTTGTCCGGGTGCAGGAGCTGCTTTCGCTTCGCTTGAGGCAAGCCTGCCCGGCCATTTTCCGGCAAAATCCCCGGCATTCTCCTTAACATTTTCTGTTATACGGGATCAAAAGACATACACGCTGTTTCCTATCCATATAAAAGAAAAAAAGACGGGCTTTTTAGCCATTACGGGGGAGTTAGACCAGGCGGACCACTTGCGCGCGCTGCTGATTGAACAGGCTGTGAATGTCATTTCGTTTGCCCTTATGAAGGAGCAGGCTGTTAAGCAGCACGCCCGCAGCATCCGGAATGATTTTTTTCTTCATTTTCTTGAAGGGGCGTTCTCTTCGCAGGCGGAAATGATAAATCGGGCTGCTGAGTTTGCTTTGCGCAATGATCAGGCATATGTTTGCGTTGCCGGAAAAATAGACGGCGGTTTATTGGATGGTCAGGATGAAATTTATGAATTTATAGAAGACGACGTGGCACATTCGCCAGGGGATGCTCATTTTTTTACGAAGGGGGAGCTCTGTATTCTGCTCTATGAGGTGCAGACATATGACAGCAGCTGGATAGAAGCGCAGCTGCATAAAATCCAGGAAAAAGTACAGGCTTATTTCGGACGAACGATGTCATTTGGAATCAGCAATTTGAGCCATAGCTTTTTAGAAGTCCGGAGTGCTTATAAAGAAGCCATAGACGCGTTAAAATCCGGTGAATTGTCGAGAAAGTCCGCATATATCCAAACGTATTTAACGAAAGATATCGTGTCATTGCTGCGCCTCATCCCGCGTGAAGATCTGGAAAACTTTTACCGGCATGCGTTTAAAGGCTTTCGCCGCATAAAAAAAGAGGAACGGGAATCGCTGCTTCAGACTTTATCTGTATTCTTGGAAACAAACTGCCAGATATCTGAAACGTCCAAACGGCTTTATGTCCATCGCAATACTGTTGTTTACAGGATTGAAAAATGCAGGGAGCTGCTTGGAAAAAATTTAAAAGATCCGGATACCAATCTGCAGCTGCGATTGGCGCTTCGGATCCACAATCTGCTTGAGCCAATCGGCAGTTAGAGCCATGCTGACGTGTGGCTCTTTTTTTATTTGTGAGAAAACCTCACATACATCTTTGCTTTTTATTTAAATTGACCAGTAAAAATGCAAGTTTTTAGTGAATTTATCCATTGATCATCAAAAGCAAAGGGACTATCATGTTAAATAATATAACTCCAATATGTTATTAAATTATCCATGAATAAAGGAGGAATGGAATTGAATCAGAAAACAGGGATTTCAAAAATTTTTTCACTAGGCCTTCAGCATGTGCTTGCCATGTATGCCGGTGCCATTTTGGTTCCAATCATCGTTGGCAACGCGTTAAAGTTTTCCCCCGAGCAGCAGGCATTTCTAATCTCGGTAGATTTGCTGACATGCGGGCTCGCGACCCTTCTTCAATCATGGGCATCAAAATGGTTCGGAATCGGCCTCCCGGTTGTCATGGGTACTTCCTTTGTTGCTGTGTCCCCGATGATTACGATCGGCACCGGATACGGCATTCATGCCATTTATGGCGCCATTATTGCTGCAGGTTTGTTCATTATTTTGTTTTCCAAAGTATACGGGAAATTGTTAAAACTATTTCCGCCTGTCGTAACGGGGACGGTGGTGATGATCATCGGATTATCCCTGATCCCGACCGGTATAAACAATATGGGCGGCGGACAGGGGAGTAAAGATTTCGGATCTCCCGAAAATTTGCTGCTTTCCTTCGGTGTGCTGGCGCTGATCCTCATTATGAACCGCTTTTTTAAAGGTTTTTTGCGCGCCATTTCTGTGTTGCTCGGGATCATTGCCGGCACAATTGCTGCAACCGTTATGGGGAAGGTTGATTTCACAGTCGTTGCGGAAGCTTCCTGGTTCCGTGTTCCGGCCCCTTTTTATTTCGGCATGCCGGCATTCCATATTGTCCCTGTCATCACGATGATCATCGTCGGAACGGTCATTCTGGTGGAGTCCACTGGTGCTTTTCTGGCACTCGGGGAAATGACGGACAGGAAATTAACCGGTAAAGACATTACAAACGGTTACCGGGCAGAAGGAATTTCTTTTATCCTCGGGGGGATTTTTAACGCCTTTCCTTACAGTACTTTTTCCCAAAATGTCGGCCTTGTCCAGCTTGCCGGCATCAAAACGAAAAAAATCACGATTGCTGCCGGCATCATCCTGATCTGTCTCGGAGTGCTGCCGAAAATTGCCGCATTGGCGACGATCATTCCAACTGCTGTATTTGGCGGCGCAACGGTTGTCATGTTCGGAATGGTTGTGTCTTCAGGGATCCGGATGCTGCGGAATGTTGATTTCTCGGAAAACAGCAATTTGCTGATCATTGCCTGCTCCGTTTCGCTTGGGCTCGGTGCGACGGTTGTCCCGGATTTATTTCATGTTTTGCCGCCCATGCTCAGAATCCTGGTGAATGACGGCATCATCTGCGGCAGCCTGTGCGCCATTATTTTAAACTTGCTCTTGCCGAAAAAAGACCGCGTGCGTGCGCCTTCTGACATTCCCGTACGTGTCGTGGATCCGGCTTTGAAAGAAGGATGAAGATGGCGACGATCCATGAATTCAATCAAATCACGAAGGATGCATTTATAGAGCAGCTTGAAGGGATATTTGAACATGCCCGGTGGCTTGCCGAACAAGCAGCAGCTGGCAGGCCTTACCATTCGCCGGATGAATTATTCCGGAAGATGGTAAAAATGGTGGAAGACTCAGGGGAAGACCGGAAACGGGAGTTGATCCGGGCACATCCGGATTTAGGCGGCAGGATGAGGATGAGCGCGCATTCGGCGTCAGAACAAAGGGAATCCGGGCTGCAGAACCTGACAAAGGAAGAATATACAAAGTTTCAAAGAGCCAATGAAAAATATAAGAAAAAATTTGGCTTTCCTTTTATATTGGCCGTTCGCGGAAAAAACAAGGAAGAGATTTACGCGGCAATGCGCGAGCGGCTTTGCCACAGCAGCGAACAAGAATTTCAAACCGCACTGGAGCAGATTTATCAAATTGCTTATTTCAGGTTTACTGCGCTCTTTAACCAATCGAACGAAAATGGAGGAAATAGTGATGAGTTTGGAAGCACTGAATAAACGGGTACAAAAAGATCTATCTTGCCTAGCGTTTGGCGGGGCAGACTGGGTTCGGCCGGTTGTTCATCAGGAAGGCCATGTATATGATGCGATTATAATTGGCGGCGGACAGTGCGGCGTTGGCGTGGCATTTGGTTTGTTAAAAGAGCGGATCTCCAATATTCTTGTAATTGATGAAAATCCCAATGGTTATGAAGGACCGTGGGATACGTATGCACGGATGCTGACGTTAAGAACGCCAAAACACCTGACCTCCATTGATCTCGGGATTCCCTCACTTACTTTCAGGGCCTTTTGGGAAGCGCAATACGGAGAAAAAGCATGGGACGAGCTGGACAAAATCCCACGCCGAGAATGGATGAATTATTTACGCTGGTACAGGAAAGTGCTTCGCCTCCCAGTTCTGAACGAAGTTACTTTAACCTGTATAGCGCCTGAAGGAGGGGTGCACAGGCTGCAGATTGAAGGGAAAGGGGCACCTTCTTCATTTTTACTTGCGCGGAAAATCATCCTTGCCACCGGAATTCAGGGCGGCGGGGAATGGTATGTGCCGGACTTTATAAAGGAAAAACTTCCGTCCTATTTGTATGCCCACACATCGCAAAGGATAGAAATGGAAAAGCTGAGAGGAAAGAAGATCGGCATTTTGGGCGGCGGTGCATCTGCTTTTGACAATGCGAACCATGTGCTTGCAGAAGGGGCGGCAGAGGCCCATGTATTTATCAGGGGAAACGATTTAAAGCGGATTAACCCGATTCGCCAGATGGAACTTTCCGGAATGATTGAACGGTACCATACTTTGTCTGATAAAGATAAATACGCAGCGATGGCCCATTTTTTCAAGTATAGCCAGCCGCCGACAAATGATATTTTTAACCGTGCCAGCGCCTGGCCGGGCTTTCGGCTCCATACCGGGTCACCGTGGCTGGATGTAAGGGAAGAGAGAACACAGGCAGTTGTCACCACCCCGCATGGAGCGTTTGCTTTTGATTTTTTAATCATTGCCACCGGTCTTGTTTCCAATCCATCATTGCGGCCGGAATTGCGGCTGGTTGAGCCGTATATTGCCCGCTGGCAGGATCGGTTCAGTGCGCCGGAAAAAATAAAAAATCCTTTGATTGATGCGCATCCATACCTTGGTCCGGATTTTTCTTTCCTTAGCCGCAATGAAAAGGGGAGGCGGATACTCTATGGTTTGTTTGCTTTTAATTATTCGGCCCTCATTAGCTGTGGGTTGTCTGCTTCCGCTTTATCAGGCTTAAGATTTGCAATCCCGAAAGTTGTCCAAGGCGTTGCAGATCAACTGTTCCTTGATGACCGGGAACAAATATTAAAAGACTATTTTTCCTACCGTGAAATAGAATTTACCGGCAATTGGACAGAAAAAGCGATTGCCTCCGCTGAGTTGTAAAGAAAGGATGGCGCATATGCCCGGTTTAACAACACATATTTTGGATTTAACACATGGCAAACCTGCTGAACATGTAAAAGTACAGTTATTTAAATTTGATCCGGCAACATCAAGGTGGCGGTGTCTTGCCAAAACGGTAACAAATAAAGACGGCCGGACGGATGCCCCACTGTTATCTGCTGAGAAAATAGATTCCGGCTTGTATCAGCTTGTTTTTTCTATCGGTGATTATTTCTGCAGCCAGGGAGCAAATCTTCCGGACCCGCCTTTTTGGGGTGAAGTGCCTGTCCGGTTCAACATTTCTGATCCGGCTGCCGGTTACCATATTCCGCTATTGATTTCTCCCTGGGGGTATCAGACCTATCGCGGAAGTTAAAAAGGGAAGAGGCAGTTTGAACGGCCTTCACCGTTTAAACGGACGCTCCCCCTTATGCTTGATCGATCACCCCGAGCATTTCCAAACCATGGTAAATACCGGATTCGGTAACGCTTGTCGTCCGGTGTTTTGCATAAGCAAACAGTCCGGGGTTGCTGTTTGCCATCGCAAAACTTTCGCCGACTGCCTCCAGCATTTCTTTATCGTTCATGCCGTCCCCAAACGCAACGGCTTTTTCTTTTGGAATGCCGAGGATATCCAGGGTTTTGGCTACAGCCATGCCTTTATTCACTTTATCAAGAATAACGTCGTAACAATGCCTGAATCCATCAATGTTGACCTGGGATAAATGCAGGCCGGGCAAATCTGCATACAATGCGGCGCCGTTTCCCCGGACATTCACAAGCGTAATGCCCAATACTTGATCAAGTACTGCCGGTGTAAAAGGGGCGTTTTGGCGAAGGTGGATTTTTTTTATAAAACTTTTCACTTCAGGCACATCAAAAGAAGTGATAAAGTTTTGCCGGTCCGTATACAAAACGACTTCATGTCCGTGCTTTTCGGCAATGCCAATAAATTTATCGACAATTTTAGGGTCCATTACCGTTTTAAAAAGGTTTTTTCCTCTATAGACAGCAAGTGTGCCGTTATAGCCGATCGCGGATTCGATTTCCAGTTCGTCCATCAGCCACGAAATTTCATGAAGCGGCCTCCCGGTTGCCAGGAAGACTTCCATGCCGTGCTTTTTTGCTTTGACCACGGCCTTTTTTGTTGAAGGCTGGATCGTATCTTCCGGTGTCAAAATCGTTCCGTCTACATCTAAAAAAAGTGCTTCATAGTGTCCCATCATTTCGCTCCAGTATGTATAATTTTTCACTTTTACTTTACCACAAATAAAAATGAATGTGAAAAACTTCGCTATTGTTGTTTGTCTACCAATCTTCATGCTATCATGAAAGCATATGATTACAGAATATAAAATGCGGGGTGCATGAAAACATGAATAAAGGGAACAGTCCTTCTTACCAACCGAAAAGTGATAAAAATTTTACGGCGCTGATTATCACCGTTTCCCTTATCGCAAATATTATCATTTTGCTGCTCTTTTTTACGAACATCGGTTACAAGGGTAAAGTAGGATTTGATATTTATATTTTGCCGAGGATGAACGCCGTTTTTAACAGCTTTACGTTTATTTTTCTCGTCTGCGCGCTCATCGCCATTAAACGGAAAAATATCAATGTGCATAGAGGATTTGTACTGGCCGCTTTTGCGTCAACGTTTTTGTTTTTGCTTTCTTATTTGACATTCCATTATCTTTCGCCTGAAACGGCAAGATATGGCGGGGAAGGGGCAATCCGGTTCATCTATTTCTTTATCTTGATTACCCACAGTTTTCTCGCGGCCATTATTGTTCCGCTTGCTTTGTTCGCACTTGTGTGGGGATGGACAATGCAGGTGAAAAAGCACAAAAAAATTGTCCGTTGGGCGATGCCAATCTGGCTTTATGTCAGCATCACCGGCGTGATCGTTTACTTGATGATGGCACCGTATTATTAAAGAACAGTACACCAGCCGCTGGTCCGGCTGGTGTTTTTTTTGTGCAACTTTTGTCATAAATTCTTGTTTTTTATCGAAAATAAAAGGCTGGACATGTATAATAATAGGGTACAGGAAGAAGATTTTTGAAGGAGGGGTACATATTTGATGGTCTGGACATTGGTAATTTTATTTGCGGTATCCGTTGTGTTGCTGATCATGTCCATCTTTAAAACGCGGAACCGTGCGAAAGAGGAACAGCAGGAATTGGAAACGGTGCATTTGGCACTCATGGATGAAATCAATCATCTGAAAGACGGCATCCGGACGCTTGAACTGGAAATGGACATTCTTGAAAAAGAAGCCGGCATCCAGCTTTCTGCCTTTGATAAACAGTTCAGGCTTGAAGTGCTGGATTTATATAAACGCAACTACTCTATTGAAAGCATTGCAGAAAAAAAACAAGTGACAAAAGCGGAAATTGAGGAAATTCTGGCCCCGTTTATGGCGGCGAAAAACGAAAGGAGCAAGGTTGCCGGTGGGAATGAATAAATTGAGCAGCTTTGCCGCAGGGATTTTGCTCGCCACGGCTGTAACAGGCGCCGTTTATTTTTCCGAAACAGGCAAAGCAGCGGACAATACGGTGAAAAAAACAAATACGGCTGAAACTGCAAAACTCTCCAACAGCCAGATGAAAGACAAACTAGAGCATGCAGGATATGTCGTTCAAACCAAGGCTGCATATGACAAAGATCTGGCTGATGCGAAGTCATCCGCTGAAAAATCCGCGAAAACCAAAACCGTCAACCGGGTTGTGTTCCAGGTGACGGATGGGATGACGAGCATTGATGTCGGCAAATTGCTTGAGAAAGCTAATATCGTGGATGATGCATTTCAATTCAGTAAAGATGTCGAAAAGAAGGGTGTTGAGAATCATCTTCGCCCTGGTACTTATGTCGTGGACAGCACGATGAGTTACGATAAAGTGATTTCAACCATTTTTAAAAAATAATCATGAAGCTAGCTGCCTGCCGTACTGCGGACCGGGCAGCTTTTTTTGCGCCGTTTTTCCGGTTTACGAAATTTTCACTGCAATAGTATGATTTTAAATGTTAAAATAAAGAAAACAAGGAGGGAAGACAACTGTGAAAAAGACAAAATTAGTAGTTGCAGGCGTTGGGCATGTCGGTTCGTATGTGCTTGCAAATGCGATGAAACTGGGCCTTTTTTCGGAAATTGCTGTATTGGATAAAAAGAAAGGGGTCGCATTTGGGGAAGCGCTCGATTGGAGACATGCCACGGCACTTACATATATGCCAAACACAAGCGTGAAAGCAGGGGATTACTCGGAATGCGCCGATGCGGACGTCATTATTTGTGCAGCAGGGCCAAGCGTGCTTCCGTCGGAAAAAGACGAAATGCCGGACCGGGCAGGGCTTGCCAGGACGAATGCCGCCGTGGTGCGGGAAGTCATGGCAGGGATTACGAAATATACAAAAGAAGCTGTCATCATTTTCATTACAAATCCGCTTGATACGATTGTCTATATTGCTGAAAATGAATTTGGCTATCCGAAAGGGCGGATATTCGGAACAGGCACCATGCTTGATTCGGCCCGCCTCCGCCAGATTGTTGCCGAAAATTACAGCATTGATCCGAAAAGTGTAACGGGTTATATGATGGGCGAGCACGGGTTTACCTCATTTCCGGTTTTTAGCCGTTTAAATGTACAGGGATTCCGTGAAAAAGAACTGGACAGCGTGTTTAAGGGAAAAGAACCGTTGGACAGGGAAGCTTTCAGACAAAAGGTGGTGAAAACCGCTTTTGATGTCCTGAATGGGAAAGGGTGGACCAATGCCGGTGTCGCTGAAGCTGCAGTGACATTGGCAAAAGCCGTGATGCTGGATGAAAAAAGCATTTATCCAGTTTCCGCCACTTTGCATGGTCAGTACGGATATAATGGTGATGTCGCTTTAAGCATACCAAGTGTCATCGGCCGTAACGGAATCGAACAACAGCTTGAAATTGAACTCGATGAACAGGAAACATCCTGGCTGCACGAATCGGCAAAATCGATCCAAAATACAATGGCATCGGTAAAAACCGGAAAATCGTATATTCAGGCTTGATCTAAAAAATCCGCTGCATTATACAGCGGATTTTTTAGGTGAAAACGATTCTGGCCAAAGATAATCTCTGGGTACAAGGGAAAAGGAGTGGCCGGGCAACTCCGCAATGTGATGATTTTTATCTAGTTAACATAATATATATTATAACTAGTTGAGGAATAAAACGAAATTTTATCTCAAAAAAAGAAGATTACTTTAAACATTGAGACAGAAACGATTTTTTGTGAAATACAATCCTTTATTGCATCTTTTCATCTCATCAGGACGGGATTTCGGTTTATCCGTATGCGGTCGCGGTCATTGATCGTTCCGGGTTTATTCAATCACTCAGCGTTATTGCATTTTCATCTACATTTTTTCACATTCTTTCATTGAATCGCCCTAAATTTTGGCTTATTCTTTTACTTACAATACCAGCACACTCTTTTTGCTTTAAAATTTTTCTTCTGGCTGATTTCCCTGTTTTTGTGCTTTAATGAGCATTCCGCATCGGTTTGATTTTACGCCTGCTTTTTCTTCAAAGTAACTGCAAACGTTTATACTTTTTTGATGGTTTTAAAACTGTCTATTGAGGTAAGTCAATTTTTCGAACTGTTCTTTCCTTTTATTGTAAACCTTTTCTTGCGGTGATACACTAAAAATTGTAAAGAAAAGTAAACGCTTACTTTTTCTATGAATATATCCATCAGGAGGCATGCATCATGTCAGGCAGAGTTGCAGTGATTACAGGGGCCGGCAGCGGGATTGGCCGGGAAACAAGTTTAACTTTTGCACGTAAAGGCGATTCCGTTGTGGTTGCCGATATTGATGAAGAAAAAGGGCTTGAAACGGTGGAATTGATCAAACAAGAAGGCGGAGATGCTGTTTTTGCCAAGACGGATGTTTCCAAATTTGAAGAAGTCGAATCACTTGTCAATCAGGCAGTTGAAATATACGGGACGATTGACGTGATGTTCAACAACGCCGGAATCGGAACGCTCGGGCATATCCTGAGTATGAAAATAGAAGATTACTTGCGTGTCATTGATGTCAATCAGCACGGCGTGGCATACGGGATCATTGCTGCAGGCAGAAAAATGCGCGAGCTGGATGTAAAAGGCGTCATTATCAACACGGCTTCCGTATTCGGTTATTTGGCAAATTTCGGTACTTTCCCATATCAGGCTGCAAAAGGCGCTGTCCGGATGATGACGCAAAATGCCGCGCTCGAACTGGCACAATACGGCATTCGCGTCGTCGGCATTGCGCCTGGTTGTGTGGATACCCCGATTATACAAGCTTATAAAGATGCCGGAATGACGCAAAAAATGACAGAACAGCAAATGCGCAAAAAACTGATCCGCCCGGAAGCGATCGCAAATGCGGTTTATCTGTTAACGCTTGAAGAAGCAGATGCTATTAACGGAAGCGTTGTCATGCTTGATGACGGCTATGCTTCTTTCAAATAACTTTCTTGGATGCTCAAACTTGCTGCTCTTGAAGTGTTGGAAAAATTTTCGTACACCCTTTCTCCCCCCCCTTTCCGGTTCAAAAGGGCCTCCTCCCTTTTGAACCGGAGTATTCTTGTTCATCTCATCTCTGCCCGCACGAAAAAAGTGGCAATCCAAAACGCTATGCAAATAGACTTTACACAAGAGGTTCATTTTGTCATTTTTGTGGAAAATTATGTTACAATATTCATACAGCTCTCGTTGTGGGTCTGGCTGTCTTCGTCCACTCCTGGGCGATTTGAAAGAAATTACGAGAAAGTGGGAGTATGTATGGGAAGTCAATCATTTACATCAGCGCCGTTAGAGGCAGAAAATCCTTTTTTTCGCCGTGCGCTGTTTACGTTCAGCGGTGCGCATTTTTTAAATGACCTGGTGACAACCGGCATGGTCCCTGCCCTTGTTGTCATGTACAAGCATGCGCTCCATTTGAATTATACGCAATCCACTTTAATTGTGCTGGTTTCTTATTTTACTTCATCGGTCACACAGCCGGTTTTTGGCATACTGACGGACCGGAAACCACGGGTCTGGCTTTTTTCGTTTGGTGTCTTTTTATCGATTGCCGGCCTGAGCCTAACCGCAATTGCGCCATCACTCACATGGCTTTTGCTTTTTATTGCGCTTTCCGGATTCGGGTCAGGCGTCTTTCATCCGGAAGCATCACGCGGCACCCATTTTGCGTCCGGGTATAAAAAAGGATTGGCACAGGCAATATTCCAGGTTGGTGGAAATGCCGGACAGGCTTTCGGGCCGCTTATGATTCCGCTCTTTTTGGTACATACCGGCATACACGGCCTGATCTGGTTGCTTCCGGTTGCTCTTTTATCCCTTATTTTAACCGCCCCTTTACTTGGCTGGATGAACAGCAAAGTGCAAAATATCCAGCGCCGGAGAAAAGAAATCGCCGGAAAAAACCATATTCCCGGCGTCATCCTGCTTGTTCTGGTCATTATTTTGCGTTCCTGGTGCCAGGTCGGGGTTGTCATTTTTCTTCCGTTTTACATGAAACATGCAAGCTTGGAAATGAGCGAACTATTGAACTTTGTCTTTGTCGGGGCCGGGGCACTGGGCACACTTTTTGGCGGCATGATTTCGGACCGGGCCGGCATGAAACGGCTGCTTGTCGTGTCCATGTTCCTTGCCGCGCCTTTTGCACTGCTGCTTCCGCATTTAAGCGGCTGGCTGGCTGTACTCGATTTGCTCTGTTTCGGTTTCAGCGTCCTTTCAAGCTTTTCTGTCGGCGTGATCTATATGCAAAAGCTGTTGCCTAAAAATATCGCGCTTGCATCCGGCCTGTCAATTGGTTTCGGGGTCGGCGCCGGCGGGATCGGTTCAGTTTTCATGGGCGGCGTTTCCGATATGTTCGGGGTTGCCAGTGTATTTACCATTTTATCTTTCTTGCCCATGATCGGTGCTGTTATATCCTGCTTCTTGCCAAACGAAAAAAGGCTCGCAAATTAAAAAGTGTTATACACATTTTCGCATGTTTCAGCTGTCGGTTCGTAAAAACAATGCAATTTATACCGGGCAACGAACGGCTGGTCGTACCATGTGGGCGGGCAGTCCCCCTGCGGCCTGAAATACCATAAACTGTATTTGGCGGGCCAATGCCTTTCGCCGTTAATCGCACGTCTGGCCAACCGCCGTTCGCTTTCCCGTGCCCGCTGGTAAAAATATCCGTGAATCACTGCTTCAAAAGCATGCGGCTGATAAACCATTTGCGGAATGGTCCGGAGTCCGATAAAATCCGAACAATTCGCCCTGATCCGGTTTACGCCGACATTGCCGACAAGCAGCATGCCAAGCTGCCCCTCTCCTTCTGCTTCCGCCCTTAAAAGCCGTGCCAGTAAATCGATGTCTGCACTTGATGCCTTTACGACTGCCATTTTAAGCCTCCCTGAATTTGCAAATTGCGCACAAGTTTCGCTTTTTATCTTATGCCGCAAAACACAAAAAGAGAACCCCGCCTGTGTCCGGAATAAATCAAGCACCCGGGCGGAAAACACCGGATGCTTGATGTTTGTTAAATCGGAAGAGTACCGGGCTTTAAGTTTGGGCGCACGGCACAAAAGGGCAATCGGCAGAAACGGATCCTGCAAATTAAAAATTGGTTTCTAAAAATACCGGACAGTGGTCACTGCCCATGATCTCCGGATACATGCCGGCATCTTTTAAACGGCCGGCCAGTCTTTTGGATACGAGAAAATAGTCAATCCGCCAGCCGATATTCCTTTCCCTCACTTTGTTCATATAAGACCACCATGTATAAGCGCCTTCCCGCTCAGGATAAAAATACCGGAACGAATCAATAAATCCGCTGTTCAGCAGCCCGGTCATTTTACCGCGTTCTTCCGCTGTAAACCCAGAATTGCCAACGTTATTTTTTGCATTTTTTAAATCTATTTCCTGATGGGCAACGTTCATATCGCCGCATACAATGACTGGCTTCTTTTTGTCAAGCTCCGTTAAATAGGCCCGCATCCGGTCTTCCCATTCGAGGCGGTAACCGAGGCGGGCTAGATCGCGCTGGGAATTCGGCGTATAAACATTAACCAAATAAAAATCTTCATATTCGAGTGTCAAAATCCGGCCTTCCGGTTCTGTCCGATCTTCGCCGACGCCGTAGCGCACGGAAAGCGGCTCTTTTTTTGTAAAAACGGCCGTGCCTGAATACCCTTTCCGCTCGGCATAATTCCAATATTGATAATAGCCGTCCAAATCAAGGGCGATCTGCCCTGCCTGCAGTTTCGTTTCCTGCACGCAAAAAATGTCGGCGTCCGTTTCTGCAAAAAATGCAAGAAACCCTTTTTTTACACAGGCGCGGAGCCCGTTCACATTCCAAGAAACAAATTTCATCCCCGGTTTCTCCTCCATTGCATTTAAAAGTTCAGCTGTTTTAATGCTTGATAAACCGCAGCGACGTCCGCTTTTCCGGTTCCGTCTGCTTTCGCCCGGCTGTATGTTTTTTCGGCTGCATCCGCCAGTGGCAGCGACATACCGGCTTTTTTGATTTCCTCTTTTGCAAGGCCAAGATCCTTTGCCATTAATTCGAGCATAAATGCAGCCGGAAAATCTTCTTGTAAAAATGCCTTCTTTTTCATTTGGAAAATAGGTGTATTGCATGCAGAAGCCGAAATCATTTCAATCAGATCCTTCTTTTCAAGCCCTAGTTTTTCCCCGAAGAGAATGGCTTCGGACGCTCCCTCGATCGTCAGGCCGAGCAGCAAATTAATCGATAATTTCGCGGCACTGCCTTTTCCGTTTTCGCCAAAATGAATGATGGTTTTTCCTAATACTTCAAACATGGGGCGCACAGCATCAATCTCTTCTTTCCGGCCGCCGGCAAGAATGACGAGATTCCCTTCTTTTGCAGGCTGTACTGAACCCGATACCGGTGCATCAATAAAATGCCCGCGCTTTTCTTCCACCCATTTGGCAAAACGGATGGAATCGGAAGGGCTGACGGTACTCATATCCACGACTGTTTTCCCTTTCGTAAGGCCGGCAAGCACCCCGTCCTCTCCTTGTAAAACGTTTTCTACTGCCGCGGCATTGGTCAGCATCGTGACAATGACGTCTGCATTTTCGGCGATGTCTTTCGGCGTTTTGCAAACGGCTGCGCCGGCTTCAGCTAGTTTTTCCGTTTTCTTAATTGTGCGATTATACACAAACAAATCGAAATGCGCATCTAAAAGGCGGCGGGCCATCGGAGATCCCATATGCCCTAGACCGATCCAACCTATCTTCATGACAAAAGCCTCCATATTTAGACAAATTCACCTGAAAAGCCATAAGCTTTAAAGGGATATTCTGTTCTTATTCTAATGTTAAAGAAAAAATGCGGCAAGAAATACGCAATTTTTGTAGAAATATTTGGTGTTTGTATTGAAGAAAAAAGCGGTATTATACAAGTACAATCGATGTTCGCCAATCCTTGTGTGGGGGGGTGGGAAAAGTGAAAATCAAAGTCGGAAGCTGGAATATGTTAACGTTTCAAGATAAGTTATCGATTTTAAAGGCCATCAGCCGGAGAAACAAACGTGGGCATCAGTAAAAGGCGCCAGTACGAAGCAGGCGCCTTTTTCCATTTTGTTTAAGAGCTCCCCGTTCTTTACGGGCATAACTCTTCATACAGCCGGATATATGCATTTGCAGAATGTACCCAGCTGAAATCAAGCCCCATCACCTGTTCAGATAACGACTGCCATGTTTTCGGCTGGTAGCGGAAAAACCAAACGGCCCTTTCAATCGTGTACAGCATATCGTGCGCGTTATAGTTTGTGAACGAAAACCCGTTGCCTTCGCCCGTGAATTCATTGTACGGCTTTACGGTATCTTTCAGCCCGCCGGTTTCACGCACAAGCGGCAATGTGCCGTACCGCATGGCGATCAGTTGCCCGATACCGCACGGTTCAAATTTGGATGGCATTAAAAACAAGTCACTGCCCGCATAAATTTTATGGGAAAGGGCTTCATCAAAATAAATATGTACGGATACCTGACCTGGATACTGGCTTTCAAGATGCCGGAATGCTTCCTCGTACTGATGCTCGCCTGTGCCAAGAAGTACAAACTGGACATTTAAACTTAACATCTCATGGATCACATGCAGCACCAGATCGATGCCTTTTTGTTCTACCAGCCTTGTCACCATTGATATAACGGGAATGCCGGAATCCACTTGCAAATGGAAGGCTTCCTGCAAGGCTTTTTTATTCTTTAATTTTCCCGGGTAGTCCTCATATGTAAAGAACAGTGCATCGTCTGTTTTGGGATTGTAAGCATCCGTATCAATCCCGTTGATAATGCCTTCCAAGCGGTTGCTTTTCATCCGCAAAAAGCCGTCAAGATTTTCCCCGTAATACGGCGTCTGGATTTCCCGGGCGTATGTCGGGCTGACGGTTGTAATGGCGTCTGCATAAGCAATCCCTGCCTTTAAGTAGCTGACATTCCCGTAAAATTCAAGACCATCCACATGGAAATATAATTCGCTTAAATCGAGCAGATCTGACAGGACACTTTTTGGAAATACCCCCTGGTAGCGCAAATTATGAATCGTAAACATCGTTTTGATGCCCTGGTAGAAAGGATGGCTGGAAAAATGCGCTTTTAACAGTACGGGAATCGGCCCGGTTTGCCAGTCATGGCAATGAATGACATCCGGTTTTTCATTCAAATAAGGAAGGGCTTCAAGCACTGCACGCGAAAAAAAGGCGAACCGTTCGCCATCATCGAAATAGCCGTAACTCCCATGCCGTTTAAAATAATACTCGTTGTCCAAAAAATAATAACGGATCCCCCCTTCTTCCAATGTTTCAATCCCGCAATACTGCTTCCGCCATCCAACCGGCACGGTCAGGCTGGTCATAAAGGAGAGGCGCGCTTTCACTTCAGGCTGTAAATCTTCATATTTCGGCAGGATGACTACCGGATGGATCCCCGCTTTTTTCAAAGCTTTGGGCAATGCCTGGATCACATCGCCCAACCCCCCTGTTTTAATAAATGGTGCGCATTCTGAAGCAGCAAATAATACGTTCATCTTGTCTCCTCCATCAAATGATCTCTTTTTTGGATAATACTGTCGGATGCGACGGGGTCCCGACAACCACCTTATGCTGGGTAACGGCTACCTGCTTGTCTGCGATGACATTTTCCAATACCGCATCTTCTTCCACTTCTGATTTTTGCATGATGATACTGTTTTTCACGACTGTTCCTTTTTTGATTTTTACGCCGCGGAAAATAATACTGTTTTCCACCGTCCCTTCAATTAAACAGCCGTTCGCAATAAATGAATTTTTTACGTCCGCTGTTTGTCCGTATTTTGTCGGCGGCTCATGTTTGATCTTGGTCAGAATTTCCCAGTCGCTGTAAAAGAAAGCGCGGATCGTATCCGGGTCGAGCATGGCCATGTTTGCCGCGTGGTAACTGTCCATGGAGTGGATAAAGATCATATTGCCGCGGTGGTGATACCCCTTAATTTTAAATTTATGGACATTCGCTTTGATCGCATCCCGCAAAAAGTCATATTCTCCGTTTTCATAACAGGTTTGGATGAGATCCATCAGCAACGGTTTTGACAGCACATAGGTTTCCAGGCAGACAAGATCACCCTTTTGCGGAGCGGTAAACAGTTCGATGTCCCGTACGTTGTCCTCTTTATCTACCACTACTTGATGATAGTTCGGTTTTTGGATCGGCTCCCCGTCATATTTTCTGTATACAACGGTGATATCCGCCTGGCTTTTCTCATGGGATGCGACCAGCTCACAAATATCGAGTTTGCTGACGTTGCTTCCCGGCGAGATGATGACAAGGTCTGCCGAGGCCCGTTCAAAGAATTCGCGATGATCATAAAAGCCCTGGATATCCCCCTTCAATTTTGCATCATCGGCAACCGGCGGCAGGATAAACAGCCCGCCGTCGTACCGGTCCAAATCCCATTCCTTTCCGGAACCAATATGGTCTATGATCGATCTGCCGTTGTCTTTCGTAAAAACGGCAACCTGGGTAATTTCAGCATGAATGAGATTGGAAAGTGCAAAATCAATGAAGCGGTATCTGGCGCCGAACGGAACGGAAGCAAGGCAGCGGTGTTTTGTCAGCTCCTTTAAAATCGGCTTTTCATTGATCAAATTGATAACTCCTAGTACGTTCGTCATGTTTCACCCGTCCCTCTTTATAAAACTTCTTTTATTTCCGCTTCTTCGCCGTTTTGCGGACAGCTGTACAACTGAATATCATTTGGTTTTGAAGGCGTGATTTTTTTGCCGTTTTCAATGACGGTGCCGCTTGCAATAATGGCGCGTTCGATGGTCACATTGCTGCCGATCGTGACATTCGGCATGATGACGGAATCCTGGATTGTACTGTTTTTGCCAATATAGACATGATCCGAGATGACAGAATGGAAAACATTCCCGTAAATCCAGCTGCCTTCGTTGATGAGTGCGTTTTTAATATTGGATTGGGGCGCAATATATTGCGGAGGATGGTTCGCATCTCCGGTGAAAATGCGCCAGTCCGGATCATCCAGATCAAATGCCGGTTTTTCTTCCAGCAAGTCCATATGTGCTTCCCAGAAGCTTTGGACCGTGCCGACATCTTTCCAGTAACCTTCAAATTTATAAGCATACATTTTCTTTTTATCTTTCAGCATTTTCGGAATAATATCTTTCCCGAAGTCGTGCGAGGAAGCGCTGTTTTTCTCGTCCTGTATTAAATATTCGCGCAAAAGCTTCCAATTAAATAAATACACGCCCATAGACGCGAGATTACTCTTTGGGAATTTCGGTTTTTCTTCAAATTCAACAATTCTTCCTTCTGCGTTTGTTACCATAATGCCGAAGCGCCCTGATTCCTGCCACGGGACTTCAATTACGGCAATACTCGCCTGCGCCCCTGCTTCCATATGCGATTTTAACAGTTTCCGATAATCCATTTTATAAATATGATCGCCTGAAAGAATGACAACATATTCCGGGTTGTAGTGGTCAATATACTGGATATTTTGGTAAACCGCATTGGCTGTCCCCTTATACCATTCGCCGCCGTCTTTCCCTACATACGGCGGCAGCACGGCTGTTCCGCCGAAATTTTTGTCAAGGTCCCATGCTTTCCCGTTTCCGACATACGAGTTTAAAAGATGGGGTTCATATTGCGTCAGCACACCGACCGTATCAATGCCCGAGTGCATGCAGTTGCTTAGTGAAAAATCAATAATTCTGTACTTGCCGCCAAAAGGCACTGCCGGTTTTGCCAGCTGGGACGTCAAATCCCCGAGCCTTGTTCCCTGTCCGCCTGCTAAGAGCATTGCCATCCATTTCTTTTCTGCCATTATTTTTTGCCACCCCTTTGCCGTTTTTTTGATTGCTTTTTAAAGATCAATGCACTGAGTGGGGGAATGCTGATTTCCATACTGTATGGCTGGTTATGAAAAGGCTCCTTATCCACTTGGATTGCTTCTTTGTTCAACAAACCACTGCCGCCGAACCGTTCATCATCCGTATTGAAAATTTCGATATATTTCCCAAATGAAGGCACGCCGATTCGGAATTTGTCATATTTGATTTTTGAAAAATTACAGAGGACGATGCAATAATCCCCTTTCCGCTTCCCTCTTCTCATAAAAATTATGATGCTCTGCCTGCGATTATTCGGATCAATCCATTCAAAACCTTCAGGGTCATGGTCCAAGCGCCACAAGCTTCTTGTGTTTTGATAAAATGCGTTCAAGGCTTTTGTAAACTGAAAGAAGGTACGGTGCGTTTCAAAATCCAGCAGCATCCAATCCAGCTGCGTCAGATCTTTCCATTCGTCAAACTGTCCGAATTCGCTTCCCATGAATAATAATTTTTTACCCGGATGTGTCATAAAATAAGCATAAAGAAGGCGTAAATTTGCAAATTTTCGCGGGAAATCCCCGGGCATTTTATTGAGCAGCGATTTCTTCCCGTAAACCAGTTCATCATGCGAAAAAGGCAGTACATAGTTTTCCGAAAAAGCATAGTACATGGAAAAGGTGAGGAGATCATGGGCATCAGGCCTTTTTTCCTCCGGTGTCTGCATATAGGTGAGCACATCATGCACCCAGCCCATATTCCATTTATAATTAAAACCGAGCCCGCCCGCGTAAACCGGCGCTGTTACGAGCGGCCACGATGTTGCTTCTTCTGCAATCATTAAGGCATGCGGAAACATTTTAAAAACGGCTTCATTTAATTTTTTGATAAACTCGACAGCTTCCAAATTGACATCACCGCCATATTGGTTTGTCAATTTCTTTTCGTCTCCCCTGTCATGGTTTAAATAAATAAGAGAAGAAACTGCATCCACCCGGAAGCCATCAATATGATAAACGTCCATCCAAAAAATGGCGTTGGAAATAAGAAAACTGAAAATTTCAGGTTTCTGAAAGTCAAAATTATATGTACCCCAAATCGGCCGTTCCGCCATGTCAGGGTCTGCAGGCTCGAACAGCGGTGTTCCATCAAAGCGCCCGAGTCCGTGGGCGTCTTTGCAGAAATGGACGGGAACCCAGTCTAAAATCACCCCGAGGCCGTTCTCATGGCATTTGTCGATAAAATACATGAAATCTTCCGGCTTCCCGTACCGGCTTGTCGGTGCATAGAATCCGGTAATCTGGTAGCCCCATGACCGGTCAAACGGATGCTCCATCATCGGCATGAGCTCGATATGCGTATAGCCATGCCCGGCAACGTATGGGACCAGTTCGTCTGCCATTTCACGGTAGGTGTAAAAATCGCCATTGGCTTTTTTCTTCCATGAACCGAAATGCATTTCATAAATCAGCATCGGCTCGTGGTACGGATCGGATTTTGCTTTGTGGCTCATCCATTTTCTATCCTGCCACTGATATGTGCCGGGATCATAAATGACAGATGCCGTTTTCGGACGCACTTCCGAATAGAACGCATATGGATCCGCTTTAAAAAAAGTGTTGCCGGAAGGCCCTGTAATTTCATATTTATACAGCTCACCCGGCGCGAGATCCGGAATAAACAACACCCAGATGCTCGAATCTTTTAGTCGTTTCATTTGGTGTTTGCTACCGTCCCAGCCGTTAAAATCGCCGGCTACGGCAACGGCTTGCGCATTCGGCGCCCAAACAGCAAACCGCACGCCCTTTTTTCCTTCATACTCCATGACATGTGCCCCGAACAAAGTATAGCTTTCGTAAAGGGTGCCTTCGTGGAATAAGTAAAGCTCGAAATCAGTGGGCAGGACTTGTTGCGAATACTTAACTGAGTTTTCCAATGTCACACCTCCGCTATTTCAGCATACTTTTACTATTCGTTATGAATTTTACGAATCCTGCAAAAAAAGCCGTCTAATTTTGTCGAAATGGAAACAATATGATTTTATTTGCAAATTCGTCATTCCGTTTTTCAATAGACGCCCATGCTGCAGTGAACGCTGCATCAGTGGAAAAAGAAAATCAGCCGGCGTATATTTTCAGAATAGAAAAAAGCTGTTTTAAATGCGCCGCATTGGTTTGACATGCAATGAATATGCGGGTCGCGACTTAAAACAGCTTAAAATCGGCTGTTCAATTGTTTAACGGACGTCCATTGTTTTGAAGAACTGGTACGCCAAAGAAACAGACCAGGCAAGCGGTTTATTTCCATTCGGCACGTACTTGCCGCCGATATAAAGTTCCGGGATTTCCCAATTTTCCGTAATGATGCTTTTGGTTTTTTCCACATATTCATTTGCCTTATCATACATACCCAGTTCATAGAAACATAAACCAAGCCATGGAAAACCAAAGCACCATTCGGCTTCGGCGCCTTCATTATAGTATTGGTCATTGACATAGCGGATCACACCGTATTTCCGTTCAAGCGTTGTGGTGACATCTTCCAGTATTTGAAGCGCCATATCTCGGTTGACAATCCGGTAAGGGTAAATGAGAGACAGTAAAGCAAGGTCGGTCGGTTTGCCTGCGCTCTCCCGCGGCAGCAGTTTATAAAGTGTTTCTTCCCCTTTTTCAATCAGCCCATCCTCCACATGCAAGAGCATCCTGACTGCTTTTAAGCCGGCAACGCATGCCCCGACACTTGAAGCATGCACTTCCATATTCTCTTCCCACATCCCGTTATCTTCGGCCTGCCAATATTCCAGACACTCGAGATAGTCAACCAGTTTTTGGATAATCTCCAAATCTTTCTGGCTGCGGATGATTTTTTGGCCGTGGTGGACGCCTTCCCCTACGCCCCAAAGGAAAGCCCCGATAGCATCGTTTTGGGCATGGCCCCATTCTTGCGGGAGTTCCTCGAGGTCAGTGGAATAGCGGGCGTGGATATATTCATATAAATACCGTGGCCTTTTCTTTGTATGAATGTCAATTTTCCACTCATAGCGGATAAACAGATCAAGCAATGCCTGGTATGCTTTTTCATAATACGGGGACGGCGTGGCTAAAAAAGGCAGAACGGTATATACGACATCTCTGATCCAAACATAATGGTAGTCGGAAGACAAACTGGCGGTATAGGCACCGTTTGGCAGGCGCATCCGGTCAATGACCTCAACAGCTTTTTCGATGTTCATCAATCTTCACCTCCAAAAAGTTGATCCATACCATTAGTGTTGGCAAGAGGCTGATCCTTTTATAACCATTCCAACATAACTCCCCTGTTTTAAAGCGCTTTCAAGAAGATCTTTGCTTTTTGCAGATGCATTCAAGCCGGGAAAAGCCGTGATTTGACAAACGGCGTTGCTGCCATTGCCAGCCATTTCTTTTCCTGGACGGTTGTTTTTTATATATTATGTCTGCATTTGTTGGATGATTATATAGAAAGCCTAATCAAGCCCGATTTTTTTGCCCGTTTCTGCCCGCTTGAATTCCGGCATCCCGGAGTTTTTTCCGTTCCTTTCCCTTAAATGCTTGTTTTGGTTTTTGTTTTTATTGTGTTATCAGCACACAGTGTAATTTGATTATTTAGGCGCGGCATGGTTTCCAATTTGGCATAATTGCGGCTTTGATCATTTTCTGTTATTAGTACAATGTGCCATACGTACATCTTAACCTTGATATGGATGGGGAAAATGTGACAATGTATGAGTTTTTAGCACATTGTGTCTTTTGATTTTTTTGCTCTGCCTTTCAGCCGGATTTTGCCCAAAACACACAGGATGTGTAATTTTGCCCTTTCTGCACAAGCTAGAATTGATATTCGGTATGAATATCAGCGGTATCCAAATCCTTCCAAGAGGTGATCGTATGAGCTACAAAGACCAGCTGGATCCGCATTCCGAGTTGTTCCATTACAACTGGACGCGGCGGAAACATACAAATTCCCAGGTCAATGGCGAGACGGAAGTTACACAAAACACCATCATCTTGAGGAGCAATGCAAAAGCGCATCGCTGGTGAGGATACTAAAAAGGCCGGGATGATTCCCGGCCTTTTTTGGTTGTGGTAATAAACGGAAATCCGCCAAAACGCTTGTTTTTCGTTTAAAATCATGCTATATTGGTATAGCGATGAGCTGAATTGCATAAGCCGGCAAGGCACCTTTTTTTGAAATGCACAATGTGGAGTGCAAGCCTTAGCCGCCGCAAGAAAGATTGGAAAAAAGCGCCCCGGACCGGGCGCTTTTTTCATGTTTATATGGCCGCAACATAGGTTTCTTCCCGCCATGCTTCATGCATGGACTGGACAATGAAATCAACCGGGCGGGCTCCCGAAATTGCATATTTCCGGTTGATGACCATAAAGGGGGCAAAATCCGCACCCAATAGATCTGCTTCTGCCTGGTCTTTTTTGATATGCTCCATGTAAACATCTGTTACAATGGCCTGTTCAGCCGATCTCTTATTCAGTCCGACCATTTGGGCAGCCTGTAATAGATCTTCTGTGCCTGGTGAGGGCTGCCGGGCATACGTTTCAAACAGGGCCTTGGCAATGAACGCCTGCTTCCCGTGTTGTTTTGCATAGTGCAGCAGTTTATGGCTCCCTTCAATATGTACTTCTTTTTCGGGGTTTTTCATGAAACTGCGAAATTCCAGTTGAATGCTTTCCCTGTGGCCAAATTGTTCCAGTGCCTCGCCAAGTCTTACAAAGGCAAGATAAGAATCCGCCGATGAAAAATCCGACCATAATTCTATTTTCATAACTTTATAGCTCCTTAAGCCTTTCAAAATCCTTGAATTTTTTTACCAGTGATGATTAAATCGTGCATGCGTCCGTCAAGCACAGCCACTTCTTTCAAATGCCCCCAAGTTTCAAACCCGAAGGATGCAAACAACTTTAAACTGGCCTTGTTTTCGCTGAAAATAAAGCCGAGCAGTGTTTCCACCCCTAGCTTTGGGCAGGCTTCCAACATTTTCCCAAGCAGGTGCTTCCCGGCTCCTTTACCTCTCCATTTTTCGCTGACATAAATGCTTACCTCGGCTGTAGGCTGGTAAGCGGGCCTTCCGTAAAAATCGCTTAAACTGATCCAGGCAGCAATCTCCCCGTCTGCTTCCAACACCCAAAGCGGCCGGCTGTCCGGCTGATGGGCTTTAAACCACGGCAGTCTTTCTTCTACGGTGACCGGGACCGTATCAGCTGTTATAATCCCGTTTCCGATGCAGGCATTATAAATGTCCAGAATCTCCTGCAGATCTTCTTCTGTGGCATTTCTGATTAGGCCATGCTGTATCATCGCTCATTTTCCCTCGATTGTAAAAGTCCCCTCCGTTTCCGGAACGGAAGCTTTGTATTATAAACAACATTTTATAATAATTTCCCGCAATTGAACAGTTTTTTTATGTCCTGCACACCAGACCATGCTGAAAACACCCGGTATGAAGGCGCCCGGCTGCCGGATTCTGGCAGCATTTCCGGTTTCCGAAAGGGCAGGACAGTCGCCACGGGCATCGTTCAAGCTTTGTCCGCACCCAAAATATCCATAAAGTTTTTCAAAATGCCGGCGGTTAATCCCCAAATAACATAATCCCCGTAGTAATAAAAATACTCGTCCATTTGCTGGCTGTTCCATTTATATGATTTACCGCCCTGAATTAAATGGAAAGGAAAATCCTGGTCAGGCTCCACCTTAAATTCAATCCGGTAACATTCTGGCGCTGTTTTGGCAAAATGCGAAAGCGGGACTGTAAAGACTTCTTCCACTTCGCTTGGATTCGGATGAAAAGGCATATCCGGCAAAAAACCCGCAAACGGAAAGATCGCGCGCCTTCCATATGATGAAACGACATAGTCAAGCGGGAATACGTTGCGGATGACAGACGCATCCATGCACAGTTCCTCGGTTGTTTCCCGAATCGCGGCTTCCATCGGATTTTTGTCCGTCGTTTCAATTCTGCCGCCCGGAAAACAAATTTCCCCCGGCTGTTTTCTTAACTGTCGGGACCGGACTTCAAATAAAACATGAAGGCCATCGCCTTTTTGAACAAGCGGCAACAGGACGGCAAACTGGGACAAACGGTCCATCCCAAAAACAGACGGTTCCCGCCTTTTTAACTTTTCGATAATGAATGCCTCGTTCAATCGATTCCCCCCTTTTAAACCTCGTTTCCATGATATGAAAACAGTTTTCCCTATACCTAATATATACCACAGTTTTCAAGAAAAGGATGCATTTTTCTCCCCTCCTTTTTCTCCCGGAGAAGAAGCCATAGCAGCACAGGAATCGGGCATAATGAACAAAAAGCATGTTTTCCACAAAAAATACAGGGGAAAATGCATGCAAAAGGTTTACTTTTTCGCAAACATTGAATACAATAGTACCAGATAAAGTTTTCCCTAAGGAAACTTTTTTGATTCAGGGTTAAAATTAAAGAAGGGGGAAACATCTAATGAGTGAAAAAACGATGAGCCAAAAAATGCCAGGCCGCACGTCCCATAATACAACGAGCGCACAAGCCGTGCTGCGGGGGGATGTGAAAGGGTTAAAACGGATTTTGCCTTTCCTTGGGCCGGCCTTTATTGCAGGCGTTGCTTATATCGATCCCGGCAATTTTGCCACCAATATTACGGCAGGATCGAAATACGGCTATATGCTGCTTTGGGTCATTGCCTTTTCAAACTTAATGGCCGTTTTAATTCAGTCCCTTTCCGCAAAGCTCGGCATTGCAACCGGGAAAAATCTGCCGGAAGTTGCGCATGACCATTTTTCAAAACCGGTTTCGATCTTTTTATGGATCCAAAGTGAGCTTGTCATTATTGCAACAGATTTGGCAGAATTTATCGGCGCGGCTTTAGGCCTGTATTTAATTTTCGGCCTTCCGCTTCTGCCGGCCGCATTGATTACAGCAGTCGGATCGTTTGCCATCCTCGAATTGCAGCGCCGCGGCTACCGGTCGTTTGAGGCAGTGATTGCCGCCCTTGTGATGATTGTCGTGCTCGCTTTTGCTTTGCAAACATTTCTGGCAAAACCGGAATGGGTAAAAGTGTTCGGCGGGATTGTCACGCCAAAATTCGATGGCATCCAAAGCATTGTCCTGGCTGCCGGCATTCTCGGCGCCACTGTCATGCCCCATGCTATTTATTTGCACTCTTCATTGACGCAAAATAGAATCGTCGGGAAAAATGAGCTGGAAAAAAGAAAAATTTTCAAATTTGAGTTGATCGACATCATCATCGCAATGGTAATCGCCGGGGCCATCAATATGAGCATGCTTGTGATTGCGTCCAGTGTATTCTTTAAACATGGCCTGGTCGTGGAAGATCTGGATGTCGCGTTTCGTGAGTTCTACACCCATATCGGTCCTGTAGCTGCGATCTCTTTCGGCCTCGGCCTTTTGATTGCAGGGCTTTCCAGCTCCTCTGTCGGCACATTATCCGGTGATGTCGTGATGCAAGGGTTTATCAACAAACGGATCAATCTTTATTTGCGCCGTGCGATCACCATGATCCCGCCGCTTCTCATTATCATGTGGGGCACCAACCCGACAAGCGCGCTTGTGATAAGCCAGGTCATTCTCTCATTTGGGATCATCTTTGCCCTTGTCCCGCTGATTTTGTTCACGAGTAACAGACAGATCATGGGTGAACTGGTGAACCACCGAGTAACGACCATCATCTCTTGGATCGTGGCAGGATTCGTCGTATGCCTGAATCTGTTCCTTTTGATTGATACATTTATATAAAGTAAAACAGCCCTTCCGTCAAATGGAAAGGCTGTTTTTTTTTATTTGCCGCTGTTTTTTTTTATTTGCCGCTGTTTTTTTCGGCTTAGGAAAAAAGCAGCGGCATTTACCGTTTGTCCGCCATCGCATCCAGCATCCAAATATCTTTGTCAAACCGGGTCAGAAAACGGGTGAGCAGGTTGACGGTGGCATTGTCCTTGCTTTCTTCCGCCAGCGGAATCCCCGTTTCTCGGATTTCCTTTGCCAACTGCGCCAAATCCTCCCTTAATTGCTGCAGCAGTTCGCCCTCTTCATTATCCGCGCTCGCTTCAACAAGCGTCTTCTGGTCCAGGAATTTCGACATGGTCGCAAGCGGCCGTCCCCCGATTGCCAAAATTCTTTCGGCAAGCACATCCATTTGTTTTGAAAATGACCGGTACAAATCTTCAAAATAAGCATGGAGCGTGAAAAAGTTTTTTCCCTGAATATACCAGTGGTAACGGTGCAGTTTGATATAAAGCACTGTAAAATTTGAAAGTTCCTGGTTTAAAAACCGGACCAGTTTTTCTTCATCCAATGCACACTTCCCCCCTTTTACAGGCCGGCCATTGATTGGTCCTCGTTAGATTTTCTCCGCAGGACTTTTCTTATGCATATTTAACGCCAAATCTCAATTTTGATTTTTTTCACAAGCTTGCGGACCAGTAAAAATATGCCGTAACCGCACAATCCGCCCGTTGTATTCAGCAAAATGTCATCCACATCAAAACCTCCGACATGGAAATATCCTTGAATGGTTTCCGCCAAAGCCGATGTCAGACACGACAGCAATCCCATTATCCAGGCCTTTCTCAGCCGCCTGAAAAGAATGGGCAGGAAAAACCCGAACGGCATAAACATAAAAATATTCCCAAACAGATTGGAAAACCAGACTTCAAATTGAAAGTAACGGTAATAAAAGATATACATCCGGATCGTTTTAAACGGGATAACATTTTGGCTGGCAGAATTGGGCGCATGGCGGTACGGGATAAAAAACAAAAGTTCCGCTAAATAAGCAGCATATACAATGAAAACGAACAAAACGGCCGCATTGATTTTTTTTCGGTTATTTTTTCCCATATCATCCTCCAGCGGTCCGGGCAAGCCCCCATTATCATCCTATTCGGTGGGTGCACACGCTATGCGCAGCCTATACAGCCTGATGCGTCCGCCGCTTTAAAAAAGCAAAGAGAGACCTGCTCTGGCAGATCCCTCCTTCACCCGGCCTTTTACAGCCATTGTACCTGAATTTACCCGTTGTATCAAAACGCAATGTCGCGTTTTTGAAAATACCAAAAGGTCAAGGTCATAAAAACGACATAATAAACAGCAAGCGTGATTAATGAAAACGGCAAGGTGACACCGTCTGTAAGTTTATCCTGGTACGCATAAACAGACAAGTCCAAATGCGGGAAAATCAGGAATTTCAGCCAATGGTACCGGTTCATCAGAAATAGAATAATCCCACCCAGTGTGTTTGTGATAAACAGGGCAAAAATGCCGATTCCAACAGCCAGAGCCTGACTCTTGAACAAGGTCGAAAGCATGAACGCAATCGCGCTTACCATGACAAGGCTCGGCAAATAAAGGGCAAATTTCAGGAAAAATTGCGGTCCGATTTCTTTAATTTTATATTGGCTGTCACCCACAGTATTTTCTATCATTTTCATATGGAAACTGCCGGATCCCTGAAAAAGAAGGCCAATCAAATAGCCGGCTATAAGCAGAACGGCAAGCAGCAATACCGCATAGGCTGTGACAGCAATGTATTTGGACAGCAAAATTTTCCATCTCGCATGCGGGCGGATCATCAGTTGCTTAATCGTCCCGGATGCAAATTCCGATGAAACGTTGGCGCTCCCAACGATCACACTGAACAAGGTGACAAATGAACCGAGCGGAATGACCACATTGTTCATGAAATGCCAGTTTGAATGGGCATCCGGATTGATATTGTATTTCAAATAATCTTGGTTTTTTTGGATGGTTGGCGCAAGGTCCGCGTATTGTTCAGGATCCTTTTTCATTAGCGCCTCATCCGCTTTGATTTCTTTCTCGATTTTCGTACGCCAGTTTGGATCGTCTTTGCCGTACACCTTATTGTAAAACAGTGCAGCAATTAGCACGAACGCGACAATCAGGAGCATATAGACCCATGCGCTTTTCCGGGCAAATATTTTCATCCATTCATTTCGGATTAAAGCGATCATTGATTTTCCTCCCCTGTTGTATGATTCGTGAGTTCAAGGAAACGGTCTTCCAGCGTTTTCTTTTCAAAATGAATTTCATAGACGTTGCAGCCGCTTCCTACCAATGTTGCGTTGATAACGGCTGCGTCTTTGTAAGCTGCCGAAACCAAAATACGCGTATCATCGACAATGGAAACCGGAAAATGGAGCTGTTTCTCCACCGTCTGCTTCGCGCTTTCGCTGTCATCCGTTGCAAACAAGATATCGCGGCGGTCATCCTGTTTTACCGTTGTCGTTTCTGCCATCGTTTCAATATGGATCAGTTTTCCTTTTTCAATAATGGCATAACGGTCGCACATCAGTTCCATTTCTGAAAGCAGGTGCGAGGAAACGAGGACAGATACCCCGCTTCCTGCCAGCTCCCGCAAATAGCCCCTGAATTCGCGGATGCCTTGCGGGTCAAGGCCGTTTGTCGGCTCATCAAGGATCAATAACGAAGGCTGGTGCAAAATCGCCTGGGCAACCCCGAGCCGCTGCCGCATTCCCAACGAATACGTTTTGACTTTTTGTTTAAGGGCATCTTCCAGTTTGACAAGCTTTGCGACTTCCCATAATCTCTCTTCGGAAACGGGTTTCCTTGACATTCTCTTATAGTGGACGAGATTTTGATAGCCGGTCATGTACGGATAAAATTCCGGATTTTCAACGATCGCGCCGATTTCATTCAAAGCCCCTTTGAAATCTTTATCAAGGCTTTTGCCGTTAATAAAGATTTCCCCGCTTGTGCGTTTCATCAATGAAACAATCATCCGGATAATCGTTGTTTTACCGGCGCCGTTTGGACCGAGAAGGCCGAAAACCTCACCTTTTTTCACTTCAAAACTGACCTGGTCCACAATTTTGCGCGAGCGGATTTGTTTTGTAATCCCTTTGACCGAGAGCGCCATTTCACTCATAACATCCCTACTTTCTGCTAAACGAGTCTAATCCATATACGAAACTGGCCTTAAAAAGTTTCAAAAAAGATTCGGTTAAAAAAGCATTTGATTGTGGTATATACATATTTTAATGAAGAGCCCCATAAAGATATTCATAGAGACGTTCTGGGAGTAGAGGGATGACAATGGAAAAACTGAAATGGAAACTGGCTTTATTCATCATCTGTCTGGCCGTGCTTGCAGGATTGATCTTTTTTCAGCGCCCGGTAAGCTATCAGCGCGTAAAGATTATCGATAAATTTTACACGCCCAACCGGAAAGAAATGCCGGTTGCAACCGGTGTGAAAACAAAGCGAAAAATAAAAGTGGCACCAACAACGACAAAACCGTATTGCGCGATCGCATTCAATAACGGCAAAACGCTTGCGATCGACTGCGATACGTATTTAAATTTTAATATTGGCGACCAAGTGTACATCAAATACCGTGGAAACCGGTTAACCGATATCCGCCGGAAAGGATGAAAAACATCCCGATTCCTTTGCTACATGCAAAAGAACCGGGATATTTTTTAATCTTCCCCGATAATTTTTACTTCTGTCTCAAGATCTACCCCAAATTTTTCTTTTACCGTTTTTTGGACAAATTTGATCAAATTCATATAATCCGTTGCCGTTCCGCCGCCGACATTCACCATAAACCCGGCATGCTTTGTCGAAACCTCGACGCCCCCGATGCGTTTCCCCTGGAGCCCGCTGTCCTGGATCAGTTTCCCTGCAAAATAGCCGGGCGGCCTTTTAAACACGCTGCCGCACGATGGATATTCAAGTGGCTGTTTCGATTCCCTGAGATCAGTCAATTCATCCATTTTGGCTTTGATCTCCTGTGCGTCGCCCGGCTCCAGGCTGAACGTCCCTTCAAGCGCAATCTCCCCATTTTCCGCAATGGAACTTTTCCTGTACTGGAAGGACAAATCGCTTCTTTCAAGCCTTTTCATCTCGCCTGTTTTGGTCAGGACAAGCGCGCTTTTCAGAACATCTTTGACTTCCCCGCCATACGCCCCCGCATTCATATACAGCGCACCGCCGACAGATCCCGGTATCCCGCAGGCGAACTCAAGCCCTGTCAGCTTTTGCTTTAAAGCATAGCGCGATACATCGATAATGGCTGCACCACACTGGGCTGTAATGTCATTGCCTGTATGCGATATTTTCGCTAATCTAGTCAGAATCAGCACAATTCCCCTGATGCCGCCGTCTTTGATGATCAGATTGGAGCCGTTGCCGAGGATCGTGTACGGCACGCCGTTCAGAGAGGCAAAACGGACCGTCTTCTGCACTTCTTCATATGTCTCGGGGAAAATCAAAATATCCGCTTTTCCCCCTGTTTTTGTAAATGTATATTTGCTTAACGGTTCATCTTCCAGAATTTGACGCGGATAAATGAGCGAACGCAAGTCTTGTAAAATTGTCTTTTCAGCCATGTTCTTCTCCTTCTTTGCTTTGATGCCTCTTTATTTCCGGATAGTGGAGGATCATCGCCGCCAAACAAAAAAGCGGATACCCGATCAGCACCACACCCGAAACAAAACCGTTTTTCGTAAACCATTCATGAATGATTGTATGTAAAATAAACGGGACCGTTATGACAAAGCATGACATTTTCCATAAATGCTGGTAGGCCAGTTTTCTCTTCCACAGCTTCCTGAGCCCGTATCCGGCAAAAGCGAGCAAAGAAATGCCCGCCAATACGCCGCACAGGACAACGAGCACATAAGCGAACAGAAAATAAAAAACAAATTGGATGGCATTCAGGGCATCAAGGGATCCGCCGGTTAAAAGCGCAGGGATATGCAGACAGGAAACCATAAGAACAAGCAGAACCACATACAAAACCGTCCTGTCCATCGGAAGCCTGTTCAAACGAAAAGCAGCTCTTTTTCCCGGCAATAAACAGCTGTATTTGAACGCAGTCCAAATATCCATCCTGCTATCCCCCTATCCCGAATGCTCCACTCCACATTATAATATAAAAAACAATTTGAAACGAGAACCATTTACGACAGATTCTTTAATTCCGTTTCAATTGCTGCTTTCATTTTTTCAAGGCAAGCCTCAGGCGTTTTGGCAAAAATCCTTTTTCCGTTCACCATCGCAAACGGGCTGTAGGTGCATAAGCCGCACGCCATTAAGCATTCATTTGAAATCACCGCAACTTCAGGATACCGGGATTCAAGTTCTGCTTCCACATCAATTGTGTTGATCAGGCTGCCTTCACATATTTCGACTAAAATAATGCCCAATCCCGTTTCCTCCTTTTGCTTAAAAGCCGTAAAACGGCATCTTTATCCATTATACTGTAAGCTTTAAAAAAATCCCAACAGGCGCGCTTTCCCGGAGGTCCCGGTTCATCGGAAATCGTATACACGGACACTTCTTTCCCGGAAAATATAAATATTTTCCGGCCGGGCTGTCTTTTTCTTTATAATAACAGGGGATATTTGGTACAATAATGTAAGACTTCCATTTTGCTTGCAGCCACCTGCGCGCAAAGGAAAGACTTTACAATCTAATCATGTTGAGGTGTCTACATTGGAAAAACAGCAAATCGGCGTCATCGGTTTGGCCGTCATGGGGAAAAACCTTGCGTGGAATATCGAAAGCAAAGGTTACACCGTTTCGGTCTTCAACCGTTCCCGTTCAAAAACCGAGCAAATGTTAAAAGAATCGGAAGGAAAAAATATTTTCGGTTATTTTACAATGGAAGAATTCGTCCATTCGCTTGAAAAACCGCGAAAAATCCTGCTGATGGTCAAAGCGGGCGAAGCAACAGACGCCACGATCGAGCAGTTAAAACCGTTTCTCGACAAAGGCGATATCTTGATTGACGGCGGCAACACATTCTTTAAAGATACACAGCGCCGCAACAAGGAATTAAGCGCACTCGGCATCCACTTTATCGGCACCGGTGTCTCAGGCGGCGAAGAAGGCGCGCTGAAAGGCCCTTCGATCATGCCTGGCGGGCAAAAAGAAGCATACGACCTTGTTGCACCGATTTTAAAAGACATTGCTGCTAAAGTAAATGGCGAACCGTGCACAACCTATATCGGTCCGGATGGTGCCGGCCATTATGTGAAAATGGTTCATAACGGCATCGAATACGGCGATATGGAGCTCATCTCAGAGTCCTACAATCTGCTCAAAAATATCCTCGGCCTCACTGCGGACGAGCTGCACGAAGTGTTTGCCGACTGGAACAAAGGCGAGCTCGACAGTTATTTAATCGAAATTACCGCTGATATTTTTACAAAAAAAGACCCGGAAACCGGCAAACCGCTTGTCGACGTCATTTTAGATACGGCCGGCCAAAAAGGGACAGGCAAATGGACGAGCCAGAGTGCGCTTGATCTAGGGGTTCCGCTGCCATTGATTACGGAGTCCGTATTCGCCCGCTTTATCTCGGCCATGAAAGAAGAACGGAAAGCGGCAAGCAAATTGCTAAAAGGGCCTGAAAAACCCGCTTTTTCAGGAGACAAAAAAGCGTTCACTGAAGCGGTCAGAAAAGCATTGTACATGAGCAAGATCTGTTCTTACGCCCAAGGCTTTGCGCAAATGCGGGCCGCTTCGGAAGAATATAACTGGGATTTGAATTACGGTGAAATCGCGATGATTTTCCGCGGGGGTTGCATCATCCGCGCACAATTCTTGCAAAAAATCAAAGATGCGTACGACCGCGACCGCAATCTTAAAAACCTGCTCCTTGACCCGTATTTCAAGGAAATCGTGGAAAGCTACCAGGATGCGTTGCGCGAAGTCATCGCAACAGCTGTCCGCTTCGGCGTACCTGTGCCGGCTTTGTCCGCAGCGCTTGCCTATTACGATTCATATCGTTCGGAAGTGCTGCCTGCCAATCTCTTACAGGCCCAGCGCGACTACTTCGGTGCCCACACATACCAGCGCGTTGACAAAGAAGGCATCTTCCATACGGAATGGCTTGAGTTATAATTCAAGGGAATCCCGCCGCACCTGGCGGGATTTTTTTACTCTCCGTACATTTTGAACACGATTTCGCCTTTGATCACTTTTCCCCCGTCTTGATTGGCTACCAATACTTCATACGTTTGCCGGGCGCCTTGTACTTCTTTCAGCGTTGCCGACAGTGTTAAGCGGTCGCCTAGAAAAACCATGCCCGCAAAGCGCACGCTAAATTTTTCGATGAATCCTTCGCCAACATACGGCGTGAACAGCTTTCCGAGATTTCCCATTGTCCACATCCCGTGGGCGATAATGCCGGGCAGCCCGGCTTTTTCTGCTGCTTCATCGATCGTATGAATCGGATTAAAGTCGCCGGAAGCACCGGCGTACTTGATTAAGTCCAACCTTGAAACCGGCGGGAGTTCCATGCTTTCCAGGCTGTCCCCGGGTTTTTTCGCGCGAAGGCTCATCCTTTCATCCCCTTCCGGACCGTTTCAGAAAGAATAATTGTTTGTGTCGCGGTCATGACGATTTCACCATTCTTATCTTCCGCCGTGCTTTTTATAAACAGGAAACCCATCTGCCCGAGCTTCCCTTTTCTTTCCTGGTATTTTTCAATTTCCCTATAGCAGTGCAATGCTTCTCCGACATAGAGCGGCCGTTGATATTCGAAACTTTGTTCTCCATGTATAAGACCCGCTTTCGGGAGGTCCAGGCCTTCTATTATCCCGTAGTCAAACGTGACCGGGAATGTCGGCGGTGCGATGTTGGCTTTAAACCCTTTTTCAGCCGCAAAGGCAGGATCTGTAAAAACAGGGTGCGGGTCACCGATGGCTTCGGCGAACTTTCTGACAGCGCCCCTTTCGATCGTATTTTGGACCGGATTTGACCGTTTTCCAATCAGTTCTTCAAACATCCGCCCGCCCCCTTATTATGCTTTCGGCCCGCCGGCAACATAGAGCACCTGGCCGTTTACGAACGACGATTCTTCCATCGCAAAGAAAAGGACCGCGTTTGCAATATCTTCCGGCTTTCCTGTCCGGCCGACAGGAATCATCGATTGATTAAATGCGATAAAGTCGTCGAATTTAACGCCGAGCCGCTCAGCCGTCGCTTTTGTCATGTCGGTTTCAATAAAGCCGGGCGCAACCGCATTGGCGGTAATGCCAAACTTTCCGAGTTCAATGGCCAGCGTTTTTGTAAAGCCCTGAATGCCCGCTTTTGCCGCCGCGTAGTTTGCCTGGCCGCGGTTGCCGAGCGCGGAAGTGGAAGAGGTATTGATGATTCTTCCGTATTTATTTTCAACCATGTTTTGCTGGACAGCCCTTGAAAAGAGGAACGCCCCTTTCAAATGGACATTCATGACGGTATCCCAGTCTTCGTCCGTCATTTTAAACAGCAGATTATCGCGGATCACGCCTGCATTGTTGACAAGAATATCAATCTTACCATACCGGGTGCACACAGCTGAAACCACCGCTTCCACCTGCGTGCGGTTTGCCACATCCGCCAGCTGCCCGAATACATCGTAACCGCTTTCTTTGAAAGCCTTTACAGTTTCTTCCAAAGCCTTTTCATTGATATCGACGAGACAGACTTTTGCCCCTTCTTTGGCAAAGGCGGCTGCAACGGCTTTGCCGATCCCTCTGCTTGCACCCGTTACAATCGCAACCCTGTTTTCAAACCTTTTCAAAACAGCTCCCCCTCGCACGTTCGAATTTTTCTGTTTGTTTTAAATATATACAGTAAACAGTTTAAATTAAACGCTTCCTTTTGTAAATATTTGTGCATCCCTTTCAAGCACTCCACTGCCAAAAATTTTGTCAGCGCTTTATTTTTCGTATATTATAAAAAGTAGAAATATACATAAAGAGGTGGCAAGCTTGGAAAATTTTATTTTAAAACTGAAAGAATTGATCGGCCCGGATCTGGTCAGCGGAAATGAAACGGTTCTTGAGCAGCACAGCAGGGACGAATCCTATCATACACCCCATTTGCCGCAGGCTGTTGTATTTCCCGAGTCGGTGGAGCAAGTAAGGAAAGTGGTTGCTTTTGCTAATGAAAACCGCATTCCGGTGATTCCTTTTGGCCTCGGTTCCAGTCTCGAAGGCCATGTCATCCCTTATCAGGGCGGGATTACGCTTGACATGATGCGGATGAACAAAGTGGTAGAAGTACTTGACCGTGACTTTATTGTCCGGGTGCAGCCGGGTGTGACGCGCACGCAGTTAAATCGGGAGCTGAAAAAGTATGGTTTGTTTTTCCCGGTCGATCCGGGGGCGGATGCAACATTGGGAGGGATGGCCGCGACCAACGCCAGTGGCACCACTTCTGTTAAATACGGGGTCATGCGCGACCAGGTGTATGACTTAGAAGTGGTACTGGCGGACGGAACGGTCATTCATACTGGAAGCCTTGCCGCAAAATCATCGTCGGGCTACCATTTAAACGGGCTCATGGTCGGGTCTGAAGGGACACTGGGCGTCATCACCGAACTGGCTTTAAAAGTATACGGCATTCCGGAAGCAATGGTTGCGGCAAGGGCCGTTTTTGAAACGGTCAAGCAGGCGGTTGATGCTGTTGTCGCGATCCGTCAAGCCGGCATCCCGATGGAAAGGATGGAACTGGTTGACAAACGGTCGCTTCAGCAGGCAAACCGGTTTATGGGGACATCGTATCCGGAATGTCCCACCTTATTTTTGGAATTTACAGGGAACGAATCCGGGTTAAAACAAGATGTCAACTTTGCGAAAGACATTCTTGCCGAATTTCATTGCAAAAATGTTATGTTTGAAAAAGATGAAAAAGCGCGCCATAAGCTCTGGGATGCGCGGCATAAACTTGCCTACGCTTTTGTCCGCGGCACGCCGGGAAAGAAAATGATGGTAACCGATGCCTGTGTCCCCCTTCATTTCCTCCCCGAAGCCATTGAAGATACGCGCAAAACGCTTGACAAAATGGGCATGGACGGGGCCATTGTCGGTCATGTTGGCGACGGCAACTATCATGTCATTTTAATGATCGATATGGGAAATGAAAATGAAATTCGGCAGGCACAGGCGTTAAATGAACATATTGTGTCATTTGCGCTTTCAAAGGGCGGTACCTGCACAGGTGAACACGGCGTTGGGATTGGAAAGGCAAAATATCAGCGTGAAGAACACGGGCCCGCTTATGGGATGATGAAGAAAATCAAGGATCTGTTTGACCCGAATCATATTTTAAACCCCGGTAAAATCTTTATTTGAGGCTTTTGCCCGCATTTTTTTCACTTTTTGGGGCAAATGTCTATAACCATGCGCCCTGATCCACATACTCTAATGTTGAACACCGAAAAGGAGTGGGTTGAGATGGAACAAACATATGGAAATTATCCGCAATCTCAGGGGTTAGGGCATTTCGGCAGCTATGCCGGGGGAAGCCAGCCTTATTATGATGATGATATGGATATGATGCAGCATTACGGTCCGATGGGGCAAATGGGCCAGATGGGAGCATCAGGCGGTTTGGCAGGGCAATATCCGATGGCAGGGCAAATGTACCCGGGACAGCATCCCGCAACTTCGATGTATCCGGGCATGTACGGCATGCCGGGGTACGGCCAGCATATGGGAATGCCAATGGGCCCGGGGTACACAGGCGCCGGTTACGGCCATGGACAAATGCCGGGTTATCCAGGATATGCGGGCGCTGGGATGGGCATGGGCCCGGGAATGATGCACGGCTATTACCCGGGCATGACAGGCAGGGATTGTCATTGCTGACCGGGGCATACCCGCGAGCCAAATCCATAAGGCGTGCCAAATAAACCGGCCGCAATACATGTAACAGCCGGCCTGCCATTGCTTTAGTGCAACGGAAGGCCGGCTGTTTTTAACATTTCTTTTAATTGGCCGAGCGCTTCATCGGTATGTCCGGCGCGGATCGTCTTCACCCTTTCTGTCTCCTCTATTCCGAGCGAATGGTCATATCTTGGATCATAATAATATTCGAGCAGCCATTTTACGGCCTCATAATACCGTTCAGTCTGTAAATCTTTCTCGATTTCTTTTGCAACCGGCGTGTGAATCCGTTCTTTGATGCTTTGAAAGGCACGGATGCACGCTTCTTTGTTCTCCCACGGCCGGTAATCATCCAAAATATTGCGGACCCGTTCCTCCACCGGCAATTCAATCATAATCTTCATGCCGCGCGCTTTGTTTTCCATCAAAAATTCCGGCACCACTACTTTTCCGATTCTTTTGCTTTCCGCTTCCATCAGAATATACGGCGCATTTTTCAATTGTAAAATGCGCTCTGCCAGCAAAGCATCGAACGTTTTCTGGTTATGAGAGCTGAGGCCGATATCCCCGAAAATGCTGCCGCGGTGATTGGCCATGCCTTCCAGGTCAAGGACCGGATAGCCTTCCGAAGCAAGCGCCCGGAGCATATACGTTTTGCCGGTGCCTGTATAGCCGCCCAGCACATACGCAACCGGATGAAAGTCCATATTTTCAAGCAGGCCCGTCACCCATTTCCGGTAGGCGCGGTAGCCTCCCTGGAGCCGGTAGGCATGGATGTCCATCAGATCCAAAACGGTTGCCGCCGTTTTGCTCCGCATACCGCCGCGCCAGCAAAATACCGCTTTTTCCCCTTCTATTTCACGGAAAGCCTGGATAAAACCGGGCAACTTTTTCGAAAAAATTTCAAGCCCGCGTTCTTTCGCAGCGCGGTTGCCGGATTGGGCATAAATCGTCCCCACTTCCGCCCGTTCTTCATCATTAAATAAAGGAATATTCACGCTCCCCGGAATCGTTGCGTTCCGGTATTCGGAAGGGGAACGTACATCCACCCATGTGAGTTGCTTTTTCTCCATCCGTTTTCTTGCTTCTTCAATGGTAATGTCTTGAAACAAATATTTCCCGCCTTTCTAATGGTTCCTGATGGGACTATTGCACTTTGATACGGCCGGGATGTTCCGGGACGACTTCACCGATCAGGCTGGCTTCCACCCCTGATTTTACAAGTTCTTCGAGCAGCTGTTCCGCTTCATCGCCGGCAACGGACAGCAATAGGCCGCCTGATGTGACCGCATCACTTAAAATCCATTTATCTATTTGGTCCATACCTTCAGGGAAGTCGACGACATTTTCAATATGGGCAAAATTATTCTTTGTGCCGCCCGGAACAGCACCCGCTTCCGCCAGTTCACGCACGCGCGGCAGTACCGGCACTTTGTCTTGGTAAATACGGAGCCCTGCTTTGCTCCCCTGTGCCATTTCGGATGCATGGCCCAAAAGCCCGAACCCGGTCACATCCGTCGAAGCATGGATGGTGTAATCCCGGGAAATTTCAGCTGCTTTCTTATTTAAGGTGGCCATGACATTGGTCACGCGTGTAATCTCTTCTTCCGTTAATAAATCCCGTTTAATGGAAGTGGTCAAAATCCCGACCCCGATCGGTTTCGTCAATATCAGCTTGTCCCCCGGTTTGGCCCCTGCATTCGTGCGGATATTTGCCGGGTGGATCGTGCCAGTCACCGCCATCCCAAATTTAGGTTCCTGGTCATCAATCGAATGCCCGCCGGCTAAAGTGACTCCGGCTTCTTTGCACTTGTCACCGGCGCCTTTTAAAATATCGGCTAGAATAGCTTTGTCGAGAGTATGAATCGGAAAAGCAACAATATTCAGCGCAGTTAGCGGTGTGCCGCCCATGGCATAAATATCACTAATTGCGTTTGCTGCCGCCACCTGGCCGAATGCATAAGGGTCATTGACAATCGGTGTAAAAAAGTCGACTGTCTGCACGATTGCCAAATCATCCGTCAGCTTGTAAACGCCGGCATCATCGTTCGTATCGAGCCCGACAAGCAAATTCGGATTCGCTGCCTTCGGTGGCAGTGTCCGCATCACCTGCTGCAAATCCGCCGGGCCAATTTTGCATCCGCATCCGCCCTTTGTCGTCAGTGAAGTCAATTTTATTTTTTCTGATTGTGCCATATTGCATCAACCTGACCTTTCTTAAAGCATGTCTGATCCTTGTACCATTATAGACCACTTCGCAGCAAAATGCATTTTCTTCCGCTCCGTCCGCCTAATGAGGAAGCTGAAAACGAATCCCGGTGGTGAAACCAGGCAGGTCGGGATAAACCCGCAACCCATTATGGTATAATAAAGGAAACAAATTTTTGAGGTGATCGCGTTGAAACTGGCATTTATATCCGATATTCACGGCAATGCGCATGCGCTTGAAGCCGTGCTGGAAGATATTGAACAAAAGCGGGCCGATAAAATTTTTGTCCTCGGTGATCTTTGCTTTCGCGGCCCGGAACCGCAACGGGCATATGAGATGGTGATGGCTTTAAATACGGAAGTGATTAAAGGGAATGCCGATGAATGGGTGTACAGGGGCGTCGGCATGAATGAAGTGCCGGAAAAGGCTTATGAAATGATGAACCGGGAGCGGGACTGGACGGTTTCCCGGATGGAACAAAATGCAGTGGAGTCGCTGCACCAGCTTCCCGAAGAGGTAAAATACGAATACGGTGGCATTAAAATTCACGGATTTCACGCCACCCCGTACAGTTTGTTTGAAAATGTGCCGCCGGATAGTGAAAACAGCAAGTTGAAAGAAAAGTTAATGCAGGAAGACGCAGATATTTATTTATATGCGCACATCCACCTGCCGTTTATCCGCACGTTTGATGGCAAAACGTTTGTCAATCTCGGCAGTGTCGGCTTGCCGTTTGACGGGATCGCCAAAGCCTCTTATGCGATGGTGGAAATTGGCGATCACGATTACCAGGTTTCCAATGTCCGTGTTTCCTACGATGTGCGAAAGACGATCGGGTTATTTGAAGCTTCCGATTATCCGAATAAAGACAAGCTGATCGACATTTTAACCCGGGCAAAAAATGATTGAACCCGCCCCCGGTTTTAACCGGGGGTTTTTTTTCGGCAGAAGTTTTTGTGAAATTTTTCACGGGAGAGCATAAAAAAGCGCAGCAGCCCCAATGTCAAAGGGAGACTTACTGGCATGCATTTACCATTTATTTTTTCACCCTATTATGTTATCATTAAAAATTGGTATAAATTCTTCTGTAATAGAAATGGAGATGTTTTTGCTTTGGCTGTTGTGAATCATACGGTTAAACCTGAACAGCAATCCAGAAAAAAGGCGGCCTGGCTTGCCGTTTTGTTTCTCGTCATTGCTGGATTCGGCCTTTTTTATGTAAAATGGTGGCCGTACTACGAGAAATCTTTGCTTGCCGCCCATACGCACTCCATCGGTACGTCGATTCTCGGGGATCCGGGCAAATCGGCATCATTTTCATGGGATGGCACTTTCCAATATGTGATCGCGTATTTTCAGGCTGTTTGGAAAGCGGCCGTGCTCGGCATCTTGCTCGGTTCGCTCGTGCAAGTGCTCCTGCCTTCTGCGTGGCTGCTTAAAGTGCTCGGCAAAACGTCATTTGGAAGTACGGTCATTGCCGGAGCAAGCGCCATTCCCGGCATGATGTGCACATGCTGCGCTGCACCGATTGCAGTCGGGCTGCGCAAAAAACAAGTGTCCACACCTGCGGCACTCGCCTTTTGGATTGGCAACCCGATGCTGAATCCGGCAACGCTGATTTTCATGGCTTTTGTATTGTCATGGAAGTTTACCCTTCTCCGCATCGTCGCAGGGCTCATCATGACGTTCGGGGTCAGCTGGCTGGCGGGCCGGCTTGTGAAAAACGAACAACCGGTGGACATCCGCCAGTTCGAGCCGGATGCCGGAGAAAACAATGGGTCCTTTTTCTTAAGATGGGGAAAGGCCGCCGGAAATATGATCCTGTATCTTGTTCCGGCTTATTTGCTTTCGGTTGTTGTGTTAAGCGCGGCCCGTTTCTGGCTATTCCCGGCATTCGGCCTGCATGCCGGAAACAGCATTACGGCGGTGATCCTGCTTGCTCTTGCCGGCATGCTGTTCGTTATTCCGACAGCGGCTGAAATTCCGATTGTCCAGACGATGATGGCTTTCGGGCTCGGGACAGGGCCGGCCAGCGCACTGCTTGTGACGCTTCCGGCCATCAGCCTTCCTTCCTTGATCATGGTTGGCCGGTCGTTTTCAAAACAAACCCTTCTGTTTGTTGCCGCCTCCTGTGTTGTGATCGGGATTGCGGCTGGATTATGCGGAATGTTTTTTTAACCAAACGATTGCCCGGAGAATATGAAGAAAACGGCGCGGCTATTTGGCTGCGCCGTTTTGTATTCAGTCCCTGATTTGCCCGCTCCCGTAAATCCAATATTTTGTGGACGTTAAAGCATCCAGCCCCATTGGACCACGGGCATGCAGTTTCTGGGTGCTGATGCCGATTTCCGCTCCGTATCCGAACTCAAAACCGTCTGTAAAGCGGGTAGACGCATTATGGTACACACAGGCGGCATCCACCATAGACATGAAATGTTCCGCTCGGGCCCCGTCTTCTGTTACAATCGCCTCTGAATGTTTTGTGCCGTAACGGTTGATGTGCCGGATCGCTTCATCTGTATCTTCCACCGTTTTGACGCTGATTTTAAGCGCGAGGTATTCGCAATACCAGTCCTCTTCCGCCGCCTCTTTTGCAGCCGGAAAAATTTTTCGCACCGGCTCGTCCCCGTAAATCTCCACCCCTTTTTCCGCCAGTGCGCTAAGCAGCTTTTCGCCGTGCCGGGCGAGCCAATGCGCATGGATTAAAAGCGTTTCGATGGCATTGCAGACGGATGGGCGCTGTGTTTTTGCATTGACTGCGATCCGGACGGCCATTTCCGGCTGTGCTGATTCGTCAATATATAAATGGCAATTGCCCGCCCCGGTTTCAATCACCGGTACGGAAGCTTCTCGGACAACAGTATCAATCAGCTTTTTCCCGCCTCTCGGGATCAAGACATCAAGATAATCACGAAGGTGAAACATTTCTGCTGCCGCCTCCCTGCCTGTATCTTCGATAAGCTGGACGGCATCTTCAGGAAAGCCTGTCTCCGCCAATGCGCGGTGAATGGAAGTGACGAGCGCCTGATTTGAGCAGATGGAAGACGAGCTTCCCCTTAAAATGACCGCATTGCCCGTTTTGATCGCAAGCGTGGCAGCATCGGCCGTAACATTCGGGCGCGCTTCGTAAATCATGCCGATGACACCGACCGGCACTTTCTTTTTGAGGATGAGCAATCCGTTTTCTTTCTTGATTTCCTCGACCGTTTCCCCGACTGGATCTTTTAATTTCACAAGCAGCCGGACCGCTTCTGACATATCATGGATCCGCTTCTCGTTCAGCATCATCCTGTCGAGTATATTTTCCGGAAGGCCCGCCCGGCTCCCCCGCCTGAGGTCTTTTTTGTTTTCGGAAATGATCATTTCCCGGTCCTCAAGCAAAACACAGGCAACTGCCAAAAGTGCTTTGTTTTTTTCTTCCGTTGTTTTTTTGGCGAGCGCCATGCTGATATTCTTCGCTTTTTTTCCTTTTTCTGCGGCTTCAGACATTTAACCCAGCCCCTTTCTGTTTAAAGGCACCCAATGATCGCGGTGAATGACTTCTTCTGCTGCCCGCCCGCTAGGCCTCATGAGCACGCGCAACAGCTCTTCTGCACCGTAAAGCACTTCCCCTTTTCCAAGCAGCCCTTTTGCGCCGTAAACATCCACGACATCGCCTTTTTGGAATGTGCCGGAAATTTTTTGAATGCCTGCCGGAAGCAGGCTGCTCCCTTTTTGCAGCAAAGCCTGTTCCGCGCCGCGGTCAATGTATATTTTTCCGGCACTTTCCGAAAACAGCGCGATCCATTGTTTCCGGCTCTTTACAGCCGGGCGGGCGGCTCCGATATACGTGCCGTCCCCTTTTCCTTCGAGTATCCTGACGAGTTTATCGCACCCTTTTCCTTTTCCAATAAACACCCGGACGCCAAGGGAAACCGCTGTATTTGCGGCTTTCAACTTTGACAACATGCCGCCGGTTCCTGCTTTCGACCCGGCGCCTCCAGCCATTTTCATCATCTCGGGCGTGATATGATCGATTAAATCAATGCGCCGGGCACACCGGTCGTATTTTGGATTCGTGCTGTACAGCCCGTTTACATCCGTTAAAATGATGAGGCATCCGGCGTGGACAAGCCCGCTGACAAGCGCTGACAGCATATCATTATCGCCGAAAGTCAGTTCTGAGACCGATACGGAATCATTTTCATTGATAACCGGGATGACGCCGCGGCGCAAAAGCTCTGTTATCGTTGAATAAACGTTATGGTACCGGTCTTTTGTGGAAAAATCTTTCCGGGTCAACAAAATTTGCGCCGGTATTAAGCCGTAAGCACCGAGCGCTTCCCTGTAACGCTGGATGAGCACACTCTGGCCGATAGCAGCAGCAGCCTGCTTCCCTTTTAACGTGACGGGTCGCGCCGGGTAACCGAGCAGCCGGAACCCGCACGCGACGGCGCCGGATGAAACGACGACCACCTCATGCCCGGCTTTGCGCAATGCCGCAAGGGCGCCGATATGATCGGCAAACTTCTGTTCATCGATTTCACCGGCGTCATTTGTTAAAGAACTGCTTCCGATTTTTACGACGACTCTGTTTTTCTCCATGGCTTTTCTCTCCTTCTAAAAAAGGTGAAACAAAAAGGCCTTTCCGTCCCTGTAAAAAGGACGAAAAGACCTTGCTTTTCGCGGTACCACCTTTTTTGGGCGACATTTGCGCCCCGCTCTTTTTTGATAACGCAAAACTTTGCGCCCGGTTTTCCGGGACCCGGAAGGCAGGTTCGGCAGGCCGCCTGCTGCTGCACCTTTCAGCCTGTGGGTGCCGCTCTCTTGTGCAGGGGTAATCCGCCTACTATTCCTTCGTTCACGTTCAGTATTTTTAATTATCTTACAACAGCATCAGCAGAAATGCAAGCAAAATATTTTGCTATGCATAACCCGGGCAGCCGGGACAAAAAATAAGCTTGCATGCGGATTTTTCCCGAAAATGGAAAGCAAATTACTTCCTATACGGTGAAAATTTGATATACTAGTCATGTATGAGGTTTCATCACCTTTCTTTGTGAATCTTGGTACGTAATTATGGGAGGAAATTCACAATCAGGAGGGGGGAATCAGGGAACCCGTATATTTTTTTGCATCTACATATGTGTGGGAATTCCATCAGAAAAGGAGAAATAGGAGATGGCAGAAACTTCAGCTCAAAAAGGCAATCCTGAAGAAAAACCGGAAGTAACCCCGGAAACGGCAGTCGCACAGAAAGATTTGCTGGATCAATTATTGGATCCGGAAATCCAGCAATCTTTGACGGTGTTGGTTGAAAGCCTGCCGAAAATGGCCGAACTGGTCACCATGTTAAACAAAGCCTATGATTTTGCGCAATCCATTATGACAGATAAAGTGCTGGTCAATGATTTTAAAGGCGGATTTCAAGGCTTTCTGGATCCCGTTGCCGAAAAAGCAAAGGGGCTTGCCCAAACTGCGATTGAAGCAAAAGACCGTGCCGAGACGTCCACAGACACGATCGGATTGTTCGGCCTGTTGAGATTGCTGAAAGATCCGCAAGCCCAGAAGCTGTTCCGTTTCCTGCAGTCTTATCTTGCAGTCGCGGAAGAACGCAGCAAACAGCAGTAAGGTGAATGAGAACTAATGAAAACGGGGGATCCATATGAGTAAAAAAATTGTCATTTTAGGGGCCGGTTATGGCGGCCTGTTATCTGCGTTATCAGCGCGTGAATATTTGTCAAAAGACGATGCGACGATCACGGTCGTAAACCGTGTGCCGGACCATCAAATTATTACGGAATTGCACCGTCTGGCAGCGGGCGGCGTTTCTGAAAAACGGGTGTCGCTTCCGCTCAGAAAACTGTTTAAGGGCAAAGATGTCGACGTTCAGGTGGATGAAGTCACAAAAATCTCGCCTGATTCGAAAGAAGTATCGCTTGGAAGCGGCTTTAAGCTGAATTACGATGTACTTGTTGTCGCACTCGGCAGCGAAACAGCTTTCTTCGGCATTCCGGGGCTTGAAGAAAACAGTTTTCTGTTAAAATCTGTGGACGATGCGAAACGCATTCATGCCCATATCGAGTCCTGCCTTGCGCAGTATGCCAAAACGAAAAACAAAGCGGATGCCACATTTGTTGTCGGCGGCGGCGGCCTGACCGGGATTGAACTGGTTGGCGAGCTGGCGGACAAGGTGCCGGTATGGTCGAAAAAATTTGCGATCGACCCTTCCGAAATCTCGCTTATTTGTGTCGAAGCGGCACCTTCCATTTTGCCGAACTTCGCGCCAAATCTGATTGAGCGGGCAACGAAGAGCCTGGAAGCGCGCGGCGTGCAATTCTTCACAGGCATCCCTGTTACGAAATTCCAGGACAATGTCGTGGAATTAAAAGACGGCCAGAAAATCGAAACGAAGACGCTTGTCTGGACGGGCGGCGTGCAAGGAAACCGTGTCGTTGCGAATTCCGGGATTGAAGTAAACCGCGGGCGTGCAACGGTAAACGCCTTTTTGCAATCCACTTCCCACCCGGACGTGTTTGTTGCAGGCGACAGCGCGGTTGTCTTCCCGTCAGAAGGCGCACGCCCTTATCCGCCAACAGCACAAATGTCGTGGCAAATGGGCGAATTGATCGGCTATAATCTTTATGCTTATTTAAAAGGCGGAAAAATGCAGACGTTCCAGCCGGTCAACTCCGGTACGCTTGCAAGCCTCGGCAGAAAAGATGCCATTGCGTTTATCGGGGAAAACCAAACACAATTAAAAGGCTTCCCTGCTTCCGCCATGAAAGAAGCAAGCAATATCCGTTACCTAGCCCATATTAACGGGTTGTTCTCACTTGTATATTAAGGAAAAAGGCGCATCCAAACGCGGATGCGCCTTTTTTAAGTCCCTTTTTCCCCGGCAAAACCTAAGTTGCAGGCCGCACTTTATCCTGCGTGCAAATTTGGCCGCAACCGGGCTCTACCTGCACGAAAAAAAGCCCGGCATCACCGGGCAGCTGCTTTACAAACCACTTTCGCTTCTTTTTTTCTTTTTGTCCATATATTCCAAATACGCATCATCGTGGGCAAGCCATGCCTGGAACTGGCGCTTTACAAATTTTTCCGCTTCTTCAAAGGCAGAAAAAGAAGGAGACTGCTTTAAGCCTCTTGCTTCGATCGCCCAACCTTTTTGGGGGTCTTTATAAATAAAGATTGGTTCCCCGCTGCGGTTTTGGTATAAACATCCCGCTTCCTGCCCTTTGATATTGGACTGGTTATGGGCAAAATCGCGTTTAAGCGGTTCTGTTTTAAACGTTTCGACGACAAACTGCCGGAACGCCTCTTCCGTCAGCACGGCCCCAGATGCTTTTTTGTGCCCGCCCCCGTCGTATTTTTTGGCAATTTCCGATACGTCAATATGGTCATGAATCGTCCTGAAACTGATCCGTTTCCTTCCGACCATGCAAATGGCGATATAATCGAGATGCGGGTATTCTTTTGCAACGGCATTCCCCAATTCGGAATGATGCGACTCGGCATGGATAACACCTGCATAATAACCGTCAATCACGGCCTGGTAGACTTCTCGCTTTTTTCCGTTAATATACCTTTCGATTTTTTTCTCTTCCAGATCGAGGATCTTTTCTTCCAAATCATCAAATGAAAAAGTCTCACTGCCGGTAAGTTTATGTAACAAAATCTCTTCAAACTCTTCGATCGGATACAGGTAGAAAAGATCATTTAATTTTTTGGCCTGCATATTCCCGTTGCGTTCCCATTCCCATGTATCCATTTGCCGGACAAGTTCGACAAACGCGTCAACGGCGCCGGTCGCGCTGATTTTTCCTTCCGCTTGCAGATACCGGTAAAACAATGAAGTAGCGCTTGCTTGTTTGCCGTCTTCCTCCACCTGGACAGAAGCCCATTCATGCTCATTTAAGTGAAGCGCGCTTTTATGGTGGTCAATCAGTTTCACTTTTCCGCCCTGTGCGGCATAGGCATCAAGGAGCTGCGCATTTTTTTCATTGACCGATAAATCGGTAATCCATAACATGTCTTCTTTATGTTCTTTTTTCAAAAAAGCTTCAACCTGGGTATTTAAACCGGACACGGAATTATACTGGATTTCAATGTCTTTGCCGAATGCAAGCCTGGCAAGAATCCCGCAGCCAAGCCCGTCCAGGTCATTGTGGGTTAATAAACGATACATCAATCTTCCTCCGAAATTCAATTTTCTGTATGGTCTCCCATACGGCTGTTTTTTCACAAAGTAATGCTCTTTGCCTCCGCCCGGTTCCTGGTATATACCTTGCTGCCGTCCCCGATGACAACAAGATCGCAAATGCCGAGAAAAAGCCCGTGTTCAACAACACCTGTGTAACCATCAAGCCAGGCTCCAAACGCGCCGATATCAGGCGATTTGAGCTTTATATCCACGATATAGTGGCCGCCGTCTGTTACATACGGCCGGCCTTCTTTCATCCGGAGGACAGGGTTTAATCCTTCCCGCTCAAACGTTTTCATCAAATGTTTGTATCCGAACGGGACCACTTCCACCGGCAGCGGAAAAGCGCCAAGTTGTTGAACCATTTTCCGGGAATCCACCACCCAGATATTTCTTTTTGATGCCTTTGCCACCAGCTTTTCAAACAACAACGCCCCGCCGCCGCCTTTAATGCCATTTAAGGAAGGGTCCACTTCATCGGCCCCGTCAATGGTCACATCCATTTGTGCCGTGTCGTTCAAGTCTGCTATCGGAATGCCGCATTCGCGCGCAAGTTTTTCTGTCGCACGCGAGGTGGGCACGCCAGTGATGTGCAGGCCGGTTTGCACCCGTTCCCCTAATTTTTTTATCGTGTAATAAACAGTTGAGCCGGTCCCAAGCCCGACAATCATTCCATCTTCTACGAGTTCCGCCGCTTTCTCCCCGGCCATCTTTTTCCCGTCCATACGCTGCACCTGCCTTTACTTTGATTTTATAACAGTCTTAAAGAATTATAAAGGAAAGCGCAAACAGCCATGAAATGAAAATAAAGAAAAACGCTCTGCCTTTCAAGGTTTAAACGCAACACGCACGCACAAGGGCCATTTTTGGATAATATAACCGGACATGCCGGGCCTTATACAAACATACATTCACGGGCGGCAGCTTTTTGCGCTTTTTCGGGCAATCCAACAACTTTGAAGCTCGTTTTCCGTCAGGATTTTTGTTCACCGGATCACAATGGCCTGGCTGCCCATCTGCTTCCACGCTTTCTCAAATGCTTTACGACCAAGCTGCTTATTCTTGGTTCCATACGGGTCATTCACATAAATATGGTCTGAATCGTACCCCGTAATAACAACACTGTGTTCGCTGTATGTGATGTTAATGCTTCCTTGGGGCGTGTCCCATGTTTTGAAATCAGAAACCGGCTGAAACCGGGCTGTCGTAATCACCCAAACAGCATGCCCTTCCTCGACATTTTCCAGGATTTTTGAAAAAGGCTGTCCCGTTAAATCTGCCGCTCTTTTGCCAGCATATTTTTTGGCCAGTTCAAAAATAGGGCCGTGGTACACGCCATACCCGGGACCGTCCTCCATGTTCCCGACAAAACCTGCGTTTGGATTACCGTGCTGCCCGTTTTTATAGGTAAACGGCACATACTTGATTTCTTTCGCCAATTGATTCTTGGTCACATGAAAACCATTATCGACAAGCAGCATCGCAAGGCTTGTTACCTCGCAGCCGTTATAAAGGCGGGGCGCATCCATTTGCCTGATAAGCGGCACATCGAGCAGTTTTTTGGCAGCAGCGTTATTTTGCGCGGATTTTTGGGCTGATTCTTTATGAGTCAGATACTCATTTAAGGCGAGCAACATGACGATCAATACGATTGCTGCAAAAATGAGCCGGGATGATTTCATCTGTGCTACTCCCCTTTCGGTTATGGCGAAAGCATTCACCGTCTTTCCGTTCTTTCCTGTATGCACTTTAACCCCTGCCGGCCGGGGAAGCGCACGGGAAACTGTCTGTCCCGCTTTTAAGCCGGCCGCGGGAAGCCGCCATTCCTGCAGAGAAACCAGTCTTGAATTATTATATGGATAAATTGGAAAGAACTCAACTCCGCGTATGAGCAATCCAAAATGAACATCAAAGGACTGCTGTTATGTAATCTCACGTGCCGATGAAAAATACGCATATTTTTGTCAGACTTCCTTACACAAAGATGGTCTAAACGGCTTTTTTGGTATATATTAATAAAAACACCTTACAAAGGGAGGATGCACCGGTGGCAACGAATGAATCATACTTAGAAAAGAAAGTCATCTCGATCGGAACGGTATGTGAATTAACCGGCTTAAGTGAAAGAAGAATCCGCTATTATGAAGAAAGGAAATTGATTTTCCCGGAACGGACAAACAGAGGCATCCGGAAATATTCGTTTACCGATGTTGAACGCCTGATGGACATCGCCAATAAACGTGAAGAAGGCATCCAGACTGCGGAAATCCGCAAAGAATATATGAAAGAGAAAAAATACAATGAACGCACGATGCGCGAACAAGTCATCCGCGGTCAGCTGAATGCTTATTTCCGCACAAGAGAATAATGCATCAAACGGCAGCCGGGCAGGCTGCCGTTTGCGCAAGCTGTTTATTCATACACGCTCCGGATATCCGTGTTTGCAGGGAGGGCGAACGGATTGTCCTTGTTAATATGGTCATAGAACATAATCCCGTTCAGGTGGTCCATCTCATGCTGAAACACAATCGCGGGATAGCCCTTTAATTTAATGAGCACTTCATTCCCGTCCAAATCGTATGCCTTTACTTTAATTCGTTCATAACGTGGCACAAAACCATCCACTTTTCGGTCAACCGACAGGCAGCCTTCCCCTTGCGGAAGGTAGATCATCGATATTGAATGACTGACCAGTTTTGGATTAAAAACCGTGTACGCCTTTTCACCGTCTTCATCCGCAATGTAAACGGCAAACATCCTTTTATTAAGGCCGATCTGATTTGCGGACAATCCGACGCCTGCACGCAAATTGCATTTGCCGGCAATCTCCGGATCCTGGCTGTTTTTTAAAAACTGGAGCATGCAGCGCAGTTCCGCTTTGTCTTCTTCCGTTGGCGGCATGTTCACTTCATCCAGCACTTTTCTTAAAATCGGGTCGCCTTCCCTGACGATATCATCCATTGTAATCATATAATCATCATTATATTTGCTCATAGCTTGAACCCTCATCTGCCTTTTTCCTGAAATTCTTTTTACCCGGCACGGGACGGCCCCGGAACCGGCTGCCATTATACCTGTTTGGACATTGTTAATCTTACCATACCGCAGCAAAAAAATCTAAACAGACGGAATGCTGGACCGGATTTCTACCAATGTGACTCCCCTGCCTATTATAAACCGGGCACACCTTTTAAAGGGCGGCCCGGTATTTTCAGCTTTTTGCCGTTTTGGCCCGGGATGGAGCGTCCGGCGCACAACAGCTTGCTGTATTGCAGTGGTCTTTCAATGCACAGGAAGCGCACTGCCCTTCCCTGCTTTTTTTGATAAAACGGATAAGCGTAAATGCCGCATAAGCAAAAATCACAACACCGAGCAAAATACTGAATAACATCGGAACATTCCCCCGTTTTAAAAAGCGATGAACCGCCCAATATTGTAAATCAGAAAAGCGATCAAGTAAGCAATCACAAGTGCATAAGCGATCGAAAAAAGCGTCACTTTCCCCGAACCGGTTTCTTTATGGATAATGGCCACGGTCGAAAGGCATGGAATGTATAAAAGAATGAATACCATGAAACTATAGGCCGAAAGCGGCGTAAAGGCATGGGAAATCACACCTGCCAGGGATGCGCCATCCGGAACAAAATAGAGGACGTTCATCGTCGAAACGACCACTTCTTTTGCCATAAAACCGGTCAGAAGTGCAGCTGCTGCCTGCCATGTTCCAAAACCGAGCGGCTTGAAGACGGGCGCAATCCATCCGCATAGGATCGCCATAAAACTTTTATCGACAGGCACATTGAATCCGCCCGGCCCCGCATTCGAAATGAGCCAAATGGCAACCGTGCCGCCGAAAATCAAAGTCCCTGCTTTCCGGACGAAACCTTTCCCTTTATCCCATGTGCTTCTGTACAAACTCCGCGCATTCGGCACGCGGTACGGCGGCAGTTCAATGACAAAAACAGAACCTTCCGTTTTTACCACCATCGAAAATACTTTGGCAAGCAAAAGCGCAACGACAATGCCGAGCACATACAGCGACAGGACAATGAGTGCCTGATGGTGGCGGAAAAAAGCCGCGACAAACAAACTGTAGACCGAAAGCCGCGCAGAACAGGACATCAACGGGGTCAACAGCGTCGTTAACAGCCGCTCTTTCGGCTGTTCAATCGTCCTTGCTGCCATGACGCCGGGCACATTGCAGCCGAAGCCGATAATCAGCGGAATAAACGCTTTTCCGTTCAAGCCGACTGATTCCATCACCCTGTCCATGACCATGGCTACCCGTGCCATATATCCGGAATCTTCAATCACCGAGATAAAGAAAAACAAAACAAAAATTTGCGGCACAAAAACGAGAACGCCGCCAACCCCAGCCACAATCCCGTTTAACACAAGATCACGGATAAACGGTGTTGCCCCCGCTTCTTTCAGCCCCGCTTCAATCCAGGCGGTCAGCGGTCCTGAAAAAAACTTGTCAAGCCAATCCGATAAAGGGGTGCCGAGCCAGTTGAATGTAATGCAAAAGACCAAATACATCATCACGAGAAAGATCGGCACGCCAAGGTATTTATTCGTGACGACGGCATCTATTTTCTCCGTCAGCGTTTTCTTTTCTGCCGCCGTTTTTTCAACAGCGGTTTCAATCAGCCTGTCAATAAATTGCTGCCGCTTTTTAAACATTTCCTGCTTAATGGAAGTATGCGGGTTGGCGGCACGGAGCCTGCGCTCCACACCCGCGCAAAAATCTTCGAGTTCCGGCTTTACATTCACAAACGCCGGAATTTGGCGAATCACTTCATTGCTTTCCAAAAACTGGAGCGCCAGCCAGCGTTTGTTCAATGACCGGAAATCCGGCAGCCGGTCCATGAGATAGGCCGCCGCATGCTCCAATTCATCGCCGTAATCAATACGGAAATCGGGCACAATCGCCTTTTCTTGCATCTGCTCCGATATGGCCTTGCATCCTTTTCCTGTCCTTGCAATAATCGGCACGACCGGAATGCCGAGGGCTTCTGCAAGCGAACGATCATTCACTTTCATGCCGCGCGATTTTGCAACATCTATCATATTCAGCCCGATCAGAACCGGCTTTCCGAACTCCATCAATTGGATGGTCAAATGCAGGTTCCGTGCAAGCTGGGAAGCGTCGACGATATTCAAAACGGATGTAAAGTCTTCCTCAATTAAGAATCTCGATGCCACCGCTTCATCTTTAGAAAGCGGGTTCAAGGCATAAATACCGGGCAAATCAATCAGCACCCCGGCATTTTCCTTCAGCTGGCCCACCTTTTTTTCAACGGTGACACCTGTCCAGTTTCCAACATATTCATATGATCCGGTAAGCTCATTAAAGAGTGATGTTTTTCCCGTATTGGGGTTTCCAAATAAAGCGACCTGCATTATAAACACTCCACTTGGATCCGCATTGCTTCTTTTTTGCGGATGCCGATGCACTGCCCGCTGACTTCAAGCATGCAAGGCCCGCCGAAAGGCAATCCGCATTTATAACAAACTTCCCGGCCTTCAAGCACACCCAAATCAAGAAGGCGCCTTTGAATACTTTGATCAATGCTTGATAAATCTGTAATAATCCCTTTGCTTCCGGGTTTCAGTTCGGTCAAGACCATGGTATGCCCCTCCCAGAGATAGAGAAATAGAGTCTGTTCATTGATAATGATTATCATTCTATATTCCTATCATACCGCATTTCGTTGTGAGCGTCTATCTTATTTTCAGGGAACAAGGGAAACTTTCACACATTTATGTGAAATTATTCACATAATATGCATTGACAGGCGGCTTGTCCGCCACAACATGCAAAAAGCGGGCCCCTTAAAGGAGTCCCGCTTTTTGCGGCAAATGCACGCCGCTTTTTTCAATGCGGCGGACAGCTTCCATAAGCCTTTCTTCATCCTGTACAAGTGCGATTCTGACATATCCTTCGCCGTGGGGACCAAAGGCGTTGCCAGGCGTAACCACAACGCCGGCTTTGTCCATCAGTTCATATGTAAAAGCGAGGGACTTTTTGCCTTCCGGGATTTTGGCCCACAAAAACATCGTAGCATCAGACGGACGGATTTCCCAGCCCATCCGCGATAATCCGGAAACAAACAAGTCCCTTCTTTTCTCATACAGTGCAGCATTCCGGCGCGCGAATTCCTTGCCGTTTGCCAAAGCAGCAACAGCCGCCCTTTGAACCGGTTCAAAAATGCCGTAATCCATATGCGATTTCATTTGAGCAAACAGCCGGATCACTTCCTGGTTCCCTGCCAGAAAACCAATCCGTGCTCCCGCCAGGTTAAAGCTTTTCGATAAGGAATTAAATTCAACCCCCACATCTTTTGCCCCGTCAATGGACAGGAAACTGACCGGCTTTTTCCCATTAAAGACGAGTTCACAATAGGCAAAATCGTGGACGACGACGAGATCATATTGTTTTGCAAACCGGACGGCTTCTTCAAAAAACTTTTTCTCAGCAAGCACCGGGATTGGGTTGCCCGGAAAATTCAGCATCATCATTTTCGCTTTTTTTGCGACCTCTTCCGGGATTTTTGACAAATCCGGCATAAATCCGTTCTCTTCCAGAAGTGGCATCGGATAAGGTACGGCTTCCGCCAGTTTTACCCCTGATTCATAGGCTGTATAACCGGGATCCGGTACGAGAATGATATCGCCGGGGTTACAAAAGACGAGTGGAAGATGGATAATGCCATCCTGGGAACCCGCAAGCTGGATGATCTCGTGTTCAGGATCCAGTTTCACCCCGAACTGTTCGTAATAACGAGCCGCCGCCTCGTAGAAAGCTTCGATCCCGGAAATTGTATACCCGTATTGGCGCGGGTCAGCTGCATTTCGGGCCATTTCTTCCATTACAAAAGCAGGCGGTGCCTGATCCGGACTCCCGATGCTTAAGTCAATCATCCGGTTGCCTTCTTTAATTTTTTTCTTTTTGTACGCCAAAAGCTCATTGAATATCAACGTCGGTAACTGGTTCATGCGTCTTGCAGTGTCAACCAAAAGCTTTTCCTCCCAATTTCCCGGCCCCAGGGCTTTGTGTGCCTGTTCCAGGATGCATCAGCATAAGATTAAAAGGTTTATAATGATTTATTGTACCACACTTTCCAGCATCCTGGGAGCTGTTATCGTACAGTTATAGTTGGAAGCGAAAGATCCGGCACGGTTAAAAATCCGGCCGATCGCGTAAGAACGCCCGTTCCTTATGCTTTTGATTCCGCAGCCACGTTTGCATCCGCTTGTTCAGTCCGGTTTGCGGAGTTGTTTTTCCGCCATCTGAAGCTGTGCCGCCACTTGTGCATGTCCTGTTCCCCCGGCGCTGTTCCGCATTTTTACAACATGTTCCGGTTTCAGCACTTCAAAAATATCGGCCTCAAAAAGCGGGCTGAACGACTGGTATTCATCCAGTGTCAGGTCAAGCAAATACTTGCCGTGCTGAATGCCATAAAGGACAATCTGCCCGATCACCGCATGCGCCTCACGGAACGGCAGCCCTTTTTTTGCCAAATAATCGGCAATATCGGTTGCATTCGCGTAATCGTTCGAGACAGCCCGGAACATCTTCTCCCGGTTCACTTTCATCGTTTCAATCATCGGCGCAAGCAGCTTAAGCGCCCCTTGAAGCGTATCAGCCGTATCAAAAATGCCTTCTTTATCTTCCTGCATGTCTTTATTATAGGCAAGCGGCAACCCTTTCAGGACGGTTAACAGCCCAATGAGGTTCCCGAACACCCTTCCCGTTTTCCCGCGCAAAAGTTCGGGGACATCCGGATTTTTCTTTTGCGGCATAATGCTTGACCCCGTGCAAAAAGAATCATCCAGCTCGATAAACTGGAATTCCTGGCTCGACCATAGCACCAGTTCTTCCGACAAACGGGAAATATGCGTCATCAGAATGGCGGCATTTGCCAAAAATTCAAGCACAAAGTCGCGGTCGCTGACAGCATCCAGGCTGTTCGGATAAATGCGGGAAAATCCGAGCAGTTCGCGCGTCCGTTCCCTGTCAATCGGAAAAGTCGTCCCGGCAAGCGCCCCGGCACCGAGCGGCAGCCAGTCCGTCCGCTTCAGGCTGTCTGAAAATCTCTCTTTATCACGCTCCAGCATCCAAAAATAAGCGAGAAGATGATGGGCAAACAACACCGGCTGCGCCCGTTGCAGATGGGTGTAACCGGGCATCATCGTTTCTTTGTTTTCTTTTGCTTTTGTCACGATGGCTTCCTGGACGAGCGCAATAAGCCGGATCATTTCTTTTGTCGTTTTCCGGACATACAGGTGCATATCGGTCGCAACCTGGTCATTCCGGCTCCGCCCTGTATGCAGCTTTCCGCCGGTAGGGCCGATTTCATCCATCAGCATTTTTTCGATATTCATATGGATATCTTCATTCTCAACTGTAAATGCTGCTTCTCCGTTTTTGATTTTTTCGGCAATTTTCCGAAGCCCTGCTTTGATCTGTTCCACATCGTTCTCAGGCAAAATGCCGCATTCGCCAAGCATTTGGACATGGGCAAGGCTCCCTTCAATATCTTCAAAAGCAAGCCTTTGGTCATATCCGATCGAAGCTGTATAGGTTTCAACAAGCTGATTCGTTTCCTTTGTAAAACGTCCGCCCCAAAGCTTTGACAATGTCATTTCCTCCTGCTGCAATAGAATTAAAAAATGAAGGCTGCACGGCAAACCGCCACAGCCTTCCGGATATTTTTCCGTTTTCTCCTGGCCCGGTAAACAGGTGAAAAATACCTGAACGGCCGGTTCCAACCTTGAGATTTGCCGTGCTTGTGATTCCACATCAGGAACAGCAGCCAAATGACTTATTTATTTAGCACTTTCCCGTTTTCCTGGATTTCGGCAAATACTTTTGTCGGCAGCCCCCACAGTTTGATGAAACCGACTGCGGCATTATGGTCAAACGAATCGCCTTTCAAATAGGTCGCCAGTTCTTCATTATACAGGCTATACGGGGATTTTCTTGCCACTACCGTGTGGGTGCCTTTAAACAGTTTCACGCGGACCGTGCCGGTTACCGTTTTCTGTGTTTCCTCCACAAACGCATCGAGTGCGGCCTTTAACGGCGAATACCAGAGCCCTTCATAAATGATTTTGGTCAATTGCTGTTCCACCGTTGTTTTAAATTGTGTCACTTCACGCGGCAGCGTTAAAAATTCCAGTTCTTTATGGGCGTTGATCAGCACGACGGCAGCCGGGTTTTCGTATACTTCGCGCGATTTGATCCCGACAAGGCGGTTTTCAATATGGTCGATTCTGCCGATGCCATGCTTGCCGGCTGTCAGGTTCAGCTCTTCGATCATTTGGACGAGGCCCATCGCTTTGCCATTTAAGGCAACCGGGACGCCTTTTTCAAACGTAATTTCAATATATTCCGGCTCATCCGGTGCCATTTCGACCGGCGCAGTCCAGTCAAATGCCGCTTCCGGCGCTTCGTTCCAAGGATTTTCAAGGACGCCGGCTTCGCACGCTCTTCCCCATATATTGGCATCAATTGAAAACGGATTATCTAAGTCTACCGGAATCGGAATATTGTTTTTCTCCGCATATGCAATTTCTTCATCGCGGGTCATGCCCCATTCACGGACAGGCGCAACGACTTTCAGGTTCGGGTTCAGCGCCTGAACGGACACTTCAAAACGGACCTGGTCGTTCCCTTTTCCGGTACAGCCGTGCGCCACGGCAACGGCGCCTTCCTGTTCCGCGACATCTACCAAAAGCTTTGAAATAAGCGGGCGGCTGATCGCAGAAGACAGCGGATATTTTCCTTCATAGAGCGCATTTGCCTTTAATGCCGGCAATATATAATCTTTTGCAAGCATTTCTTTCCCGTCTATGATCACAGCTTTGATTGCACCGACATTCAGCGCTTTCTGGCGGATTGCATTTAAATCTTTGCCTTCGCCGACGTCAATGCCAAGCGCAATAACATCATAGCCGTATTTTTCCTGAATCCATTTAATCGATACGGATGTATCCAAACCGCCTGAGTAGGCCAATACAATTTTTTCCTTTGCCATTTCTCTCTCCCTGCCTCTTTGTATAATTAATATTGAAGTTGAATTTTTATACACCCATTATATCGGATTCATTCAACATTTTCCAGTAGTTTTTTTAAAATGGCTTTATGGGCATGGAGCCGGTTCTCCGCCTCGTCAAAAACCGCGGAATGCGGGCCGTCAATGACCGCCTCCGTGACTTCTTCGCCGCGGTGGGCGGGCAGGCAATGGAGGAAAAGAAAATCTTTTTTTGCCAGTTTGCATAATGATTCATTTACCTGATAATCTTGTAAATCTTCGAGCCGTTTCTTCGTTTCGTCTTCCTGCCCCATGCTCGCCCACACATCGGTGATGACCACATCGGCATTCCGGATCATTTCTTCCGGGTTTTGGCCCATTTCAATACAGACCCCTTTTTTGGCCGCTTCTTTTTGAGCCCCGGCAAGAATGCCGGCATTCGGCAAATAGCCTTCCGGGGCAGCGACGGACATATGCATACCCGCCTTTGCCGCCCCCTCGAGCAATGAGTGGCACATATTGTTATTGCCGTCCCCGAGGTAGCAGATTTTGAGCCCGGCCAGTTGTCCTTTATATTCCTGAATGGTCAGCAAATCGGCCAAAACCTGGGTCGGATGGTGCAGATCGGTCAGCCCGTTGATCACAGGGACATCTGCGTGGCGCGCAAAAGATTCGATGGTTTCGTGCGCGAATGTGCGGATCATCAGGCAGTCGACATAACGCGACAACACTTTTGCCGTGTCATGGATCGTCTCACCGCGCCCGAGCTGAATATCCCTTGAACTGAGGAAAAGAGCGTGGCCGCCGAGCTGGAGCATGCCGGCTTCAAATGAAACCCGGGTGCGCGTGGATGATTTTTCAAAAATCATACCGAGCACTTTCCCTTTTAAGTACGGGGTCTCCTTCCCTTCTTTATGCGCTTTTTTTAAAGCGGCCGCTTCCTGGAGCAGATCGTTCAGCTCCTCTTCCTGCAGCGCGCCGATTGTTAAAAAATCTTTCTTTTTCGTACGGGCCAATGTCGCCATCTGTATCTTCCTTTCTGCTAAACTTCTGCTTTTATACGGTTAAAATCGTGAAGCGGGGCCACTTTTGGCGTTGTCCCTGTGGCATAGCGGGTAATGGCTTCCAATGTATCCAGACAGGTAAACAGCGGAATATGGAAACGCATCGCTGCTTCACGCAGCTTGCTGCCGCCCCTTCTTTGGTCCCGCCCTTTTGTCGGGATGACCACCGCAGCGGTCACGGGTTGCTGTTCGAAAAAGGCGGAGGCATCCTCAAGGCCTACTGTTTCCGCCGCCACGCCGTTTTTCGCCAGGAACCGGGCCGTATGTTCCGTTGCGGCAATCCGGTAGCCTCTGTCCGCCAATGTTTTCAATACCGGGAGCGCGGCTGCTTTTTCGCGGTCCGTCACCGAGCAAAATACAAATTGTTCTTCAAGCGGCGGCTCAAACACCGGATCTTGGACGGACAGAAGCGTTTTTTCGAGTGCTTCCCCGAATGTCCGGGCAAGGCCGAGCACTTCGCCTGTTGATTTCATTTCAGGCCCTAAAACAGGGTCGACATCTTTCAGTTTTATATAGGAAAATACCGGTGCCTTCACGGCGACAAGTTCCGGCGGTGCAGGAAGCCCTTTTTCTGCAAGCGGTTTTCCGAGTTGTATGGCAATGGCGAGATCAATCATCGGAATGCCGGTGACTTTGCTTAAAATTGGGACGGTTCTTGAAGCACGCGGATTCACTTCCAGCACATAAACGGTCCCTTCATAAATTAAAAACTGGATATTGGCAATGCCTTTGATTTTGCCCTTTAAACAGATTTTTTCGGCATACCGGATAAGCGTTTCCTGCACAGACGGGCTTAAATGCTGGGGCGGATAAACGGCCATGCTGTCGCCGGAGTGGACGCCCGCTTTTTCAATATGTTCAAAAATGCCCGGGATGAGCACCTTCTCCCCGTCACAAATGCAGTCGAGTTCGCATTCCGTACCCGGCAAATACTGGTCAATCATAAGCGGCCAGCTTTTTTCGCTTGCGTACTTCAACGCATCCGCATAAGCGTTGAGTTCGTCTTCGTGGTAAAAAATGAACATTGACTGTCCGCCAATAACATAGGACGGGCGGACAAGCACCGGAAACGACAGGTCTTTTGCCCCCCGTTTCAGTTCTTCTGCATCATAGGCGGTATGCCCTTTAATATGCGGAATGCCAAGCTCATCCAGCAGCTTGTAAAAAAGGTTGCGATCCTCAAGCTGGTCGATTTGTTCCACGTTCGTTCCAAACAGTTTCACGCCTTCAGCTTCAAGGCTCGATGCGACATTGATCGCGGTCTGGCCGCCGAATTGCGTGAAGACGCCTGCCACCTGCTCTTTTTCAATAATATGCAGCAAATCTTCCGGGCGCAGCGGGTCAAAATACAATTTATCCGCCATTGAAAAATCGGTGCTGACCGTTTCCGGATTGTTGTTTACAACAATCGTTTCATAGCCAAGTTGTTTGAGCGCCATAACGGCATGGACCGAGCAGTAATCAAATTCAATTCCCTGCCCAATGCGGATCGGTCCGGAACCGATGATCAGCACTTTCGGGCGGTTTGATACTTCCACTTCATCCCGGCCGCCCCAGGTGGAATAGTAGTACGGCGTTTGCGCCTCAAACTCGGCGGCACAGGTGTCCACAAGTTTATAAACCGGCATAAGCCCGAGCTGTTTTCTTTTTTCGCGCACCGCTTTTTCGCTGCATCCGCATAATGCCGAAAGACACTCATCACTGATGTTCATTTTTTTGGCTGCGCGCAGCAAAGCAGCCGGCATCGTATCGATCGTATATTGCTTGCATGTTTCTTCCATATCCACGATATTTTTTATTTTTTCAAGAAACCAGCGGTCGATTTCCGTGTATTTTTCAATGTCATCCAGCGCCATGCCTTTACGCATCGCTTCCGCCACCGCAAACAGGCGGATATCGGTCGCTTCCGTTAAAAGTGGGACCAAATCATCCGGCTGTTTTTCAGCAAGCGCCGGATAGAACAGACCTGAAAGCCCGAGTTCAAGCGAACGGATTCCTTTGTTAAGCGCTCCTTCAAATGTGCGGTCGATCGCCATTGCTTCGCCGGTCGCCTTCATTTGCGTGCCAAGTTTCCGGTCCGCTTCCGTAAATTTGTCGAACGGAAAGCGCGGAATTTTCACGACAACATAATCAAGGGCCGGTTCGAAGGAAGCAAACGTGTTGCCGGTTACCGGGTTTAAAATTTCATCCAGATGATAGCCGATTGCGCATTTCGTGGCAATGCGGGCGATCGGGTAACCGGTTGCTTTCGAAGCCAAGGCGGATGACCGGCTGACGCGCGGATTGACTTCAATAATATTGTACTGGTCGGAGTGGGGATCGAGCGCAAATTGGATGTTGCACCCGCCGATCACCCCGAGCGCGCGAATCACTTTTAAAGAAGCGTCCCGGAGCAGCTGGTACTGCACATCCGATAAAGTCTGCGATGGCGCGACCACAATCGAGTCGCCCGTATGCACTCCGACCGGATCGATATTTTCCATATTGCAGACAATGATGCACGTGTCGTTTGCATCGCGCACGACTTCGTATTCAATTTCTTTCCAGCCTTTGATGCTTTTTTCAAGCAGCACCTGGTGGATCGGGCTCAGGTCAAGGCCGCGCTGGAGCACTTCCCGAAGTTCTTCATCATTGGCTGCAAATCCCCCGCCGGAGCCGCCAAGCGTATAAGCGGGGCGGATAATGACGGGGTAGCCGATTTTTTTCGCAAATGCCAGCCCGTCTTCCATATTTTCCACAATTTTTGACGGCGGGATCGGTTCCCCGATATCAAGCATCAACTGGCGGAACTTTTCGCGGTCTTCCCCCTTCTGGATCGAATCCACCGGTGTCCCGAGCAATTGTACCCCATACTTATCGAGAATCCCCGCTTCATAGAGCTGGACGGTGAGATTCAGGCCGGTTTGCCCGCCCAATGTCCCGATAATGCCGTCCGGACGCTCTTTTTGTAAAATCTGTTCTATCGACTCCACCGTCAGCGGGTCAAAATAAATCCGGTCGGCCATTTCTTCATCAGTCATGATCGTTGCCGGATTGCTGTTGACAAGCACGACTTCAATTCCTTCTTCTTTCAAGGCAAGGCAGCTCTGCGTACCCGCATAATCAAATTCGGCGGCCTGGCCGATAACAATCGGGCCGGAGCCGATCACAAGCACTTTTTTGATCGATTTATTGAATGGCATAAGACAAAACTCCCGCTCTTTGTTGTACTCGTTGTAAAAAGTGGTCAAAAATGTATTCGGAATCACGCGGCCCCGGATGTGCTTCCGGGTGGAACTGGACGGAATAGACCGGCAAGTCCGGATGGATGCAGCCTTCAACCGTGCCGTCATTCACATTCTTAAAGGAAAGCTCGAGTTCCGATCCGGCAAGTGATGCTTCATCGACAACATAGCCATGGTTTTGGGCTGTCATCAACACTTTTCCAGTCTTTAAATCTTTAACCGGATGGTTGCCGCCCCTGTGGCCGAACGGCAGCTTTTTCGTCTTTGCCCCGTAAGCGAGTGCCAATAGCTGGTGGCCGAGGCAAATGCCAAGCACCGGATAAGCGGCGCTTACTTTTTTGATTTCCGGCAGCCACTCGGCTAGTTTAGCAGGATCCCCGGGGCCGTTTGAAATGACAATGCCGTCAGGTGCAAGTTCCGCCATTTGTTTTGCCGTAAAATCAAAGGGCACGACGGTCACTTTGCAGTTGCGGTCAAGCAAGTATTGCAAAATGGATTTTTTGTAGCCGAAATCCATCAAAGCAATGTGCAAAGGGCCATCTCCATACGTTTCCGGTTGTTTTATGGCCACTTCGGCTACGAAAAATTCATCGCCGCCGCATGGCACTTTTTGATCGCGGGACGTTGAAACAAGGCCGCGCACAGTGCCGCGTTTTCTGATCGTTTTTACAAGCGCGCGCGTGTCCACTCCTGCAAGGCAAGGGACACCCGACTTTTCCAAAAAGGATAGGGCCGTCTTTTCCACTTTATAAAAACTCGGGCTTGCGCATATTTCACCGGTCACAACCGCGCGCGCCGAGATGCTTTTGCTTTCGTGATCATCGCCGTTTACGCCGTAATTGCCGATTAAAGGGTAACAAAACACCAGAATCTGCCCGGTGTACGACGGGTCGGTGAGCATTTCCTGGTACCCCGTCATGCCGGTGTTAAATACCACTTCTCCCGTTGTTTCAGCGGGGTTTCCCGCAAAAAAGCCTTCAAAAATTTCTCCCGTTTCAAGAATAAGATATCCGCTTGTCACGATGTCTGTCCTCCCTTGTCTCTTTGCCGGTTAAAGATTGTTTTGGCTTGCCTTAGTAAAAACAGTTTTCATTTTTTCTGCAAAAAGCGCCGTTTCCTTTTCCGTAATAACAAGCGGCGGCAACAGACGGACAACATGCGGGCCTGCTGTTAATACAAGCAAATGCTCAGCCAATGCCGCCCGGGTGATTTTTACAGCTTCCATTTCCGTTTCAAGGCCGGCCATCAGCCCTTTCCCGCGGATTTCTTTAATAAAAGAAAATTGCGTCTTCAAGTCTTCCAATTTTGTCCAAAAATCGATGCTTTGTTTTTGGACATGTTCGATGATATTTTCTTCCGCAAACGTTTCAAGCGTTGCCAGACCGGCTGTCGCAGATAGCGGGTTGCCGCCAAAAGTGCTGCCGTGCGTACCGGGCGTAAAGCTTTGCGCGATTTTTTCTTTCGCGAGCATGGCGCCAATCGGAATGCCGGACCCCAGCCCTTTTGCAAGCGTCATGATATCCGGTTCGAAGCCGTACTGTTCATAGGCAAACAGTGTACCGGTACGGCCCATGCCCGTCTGCACTTCATCTACAATGATTAAACAATCGTTCTTTCTGCACGTGCGGACAAGGGCATCCACCCAATCCTGTTCCGCAGGGATGACGCCGCCTTCCCCCTGAATCAGTTCAAACATGACGGCAATGGGCTTAAGCTTTTCGAGATCGCGGAGTGCCGTGATGTCGTTAAACGGCAAATAGGTGAATCCCGGCACAAGCGGTTCAAAGCCATGCTGGATTTTTTCCTGTGCCGTTGCCGACAATGTCCCGAGTGTCCGGCCGTGGAACGAAGCCTTGAAGGTGACGATGGGCCCCGATTTTCCGCGTTTTTTTGCATCAAGGCGGGCCAGTTTGATCGCCGCTTCATTGGCTTCCGCGCCGCTGTTTGCGAAAAACACCCGGTCAAATACGCTTTGTGCTGCTAGTTTTTCAGCCAGCTCTTCCTGCGGCCCGATTTCAAACAGATTGGAAGTATGCCAGATTTGGTCCAGCTGGCCGGTCACCTTGGTTTTTACCTTTTCGGGGACATGGCCGAGATTGCAAACGGCAATGCCTGAAGTAAAATCCAAATATTTTTCTCCATTTTCATCCCATACATAACTGCCTTTTCCTTTTACAAACTTTACCGGCGTCCGGCTGTACGTTTGCATAAGTGCTTGCTTTTTTACCGTTTGCGTCATCTTATCCATCGATCAAAACCCCGTTCCCTGTAAATTTCGTCCCGGTTTTTCCGCCGCCTGCCAAAAACAGGAGGCTGTCTTCTTCTGTCCCGTCCACAATCACCACTTCTTTTACGCCGGACCGGATGCATTCCGCTGCTGCCCGGACTTTCGGAATCATGCCACCGGTAATGACTTGTTTTTGGATGAGCCCGTCAACCTGTCCGGGGGTAAGATAAGGGAGCACTTTCCCTTCCATCATGACCCCGGGGACATCCGTCACCATCCAAACACGCGCGTTCATTTTCCGGGCAACCGCGGCTGCTGCCAAATCAGCATTGACATTCAGGCGCTGGCCGTTTTTATCCGTCGCAACCGGGGAAATGACTGGGATAAACTGCTGTCGCAATAAAGCAAGCAGCACCTGTTCGTTTACAGATTCGATTTCCCCGACATACCCGAGATTCGGTGTCTCAATCTTCCTGGCAGTTAAAAGCCGTGAGTCGGTTCCGCTGATGCCGACCGCTTTGGCCCCCGCCTGCGAGAGCCGGCGCGTAATCCATTTGTTGATGGAGCCGGAAAGCACCATCTCAACGACGTTTAACACCGGCTCGGTCGTAACGCGCAACCCGTTTTTAAATTGCGTTTTGATCTGCATTTTTTCCAACATGGCTGAGATCGCCGGTCCCCCGCCGTGAACGATGACAGGTTCAAGCCCGAATCGCGCTTTGATTTGCACCAGATTTTCAAAAAATGCATCCGGCAGCTGATGGAGAATGCTGCCGCCGCACTTGATGACAACGTATGCCAATTTGGCCAACCCCTTATAAATAGTTATTGAATTGTATAATTATGCAACAATGCGTGCACAAACATTATGAGCGATAAGTAGCATTGATTTTCACATAATCATAGGTCAGGTCGCATCCCCATGCAGTACCCTGGCAAGTTCCGGCACCAAGGTCGATGGCGATACAGATTTTATCATTTTCCTTTAAATAGGCATGTGCCTCGTCTTCGGAATAGGAAGCCGGCATGCCCTTTTCCACTACGGGAATCCCGCCGATGCGGATAGAAAGCGTTTGTTCATCCACTTGGACACCGCTGTATCCGATCGCATTGATAATCCTTCCCCAGTTCGCATCGGCGCCAAAGACAGCAGCTTTTACCAAATTTGAGCCGATAACGGTTTTTGCGACCGTTTGTGCCTCTTTTTCCGTTTCAGCCCCGGTTACACAGACTTCAACCAGTTTCGTCGCGCCTTCCCCGTCTCTTGCAATTTGTTTGGCAAGTTCCCGGGCAATATAGGCAAAGCTTTCTGCGAATTTCTTCCAATCCGGGTGTGCATAGGAAAGCGTATCGTTTCCGGCCAGCCCGTTTGCCATTACAACGACCATGTCATTTGTGCTTGTGTCGCCGTCCACCGTGATCATATTGAACGTTTCATCGACCGTTTGTTTCAGCAGGTTTTGCAATGCAGCGGCCTCAACTTTGGCGTCTGTCGTGATAAAAGCGAGCATCGTTGCCATGTTCGGATGGATCATCCCCGATCCTTTGGCGCAGCCGGCAACCGTGACCGTTTTCCCATCAATTTCAAGCGTTACGCAGGCGCGTTTTTGAAAGGTGTCCGTCGTAAGTATCGCTTTTTCAAAAAGGTCCGGATGGGATGTGCCCTCTTTCTCGATACGGCGAATGCCGGTTTCAATTTTTTCAACCGGTAAAAGCTCGCCAATGACACCTGTTGAGGCAACGCCGATCAGGCTTTCGTTTACGCCGATTTGAGCGGCGAACCATTCCCGCATCAGGCGGGCGTGGCGGAGGCCTTCATTGCCTGTAAAGGAGTTCGCGTTTCCCGAATTCACAATGATGCCGGACAGCTTCCCACTTTCCATAATGCTTTCTTTTGTAATCTGGATGGGTGCAGCTTGAAACTGATTCGTCGTGTAGACCGCAGCCGCTTGTGCCGGGACAGCGGAGTAAAGCCACCCAAGATCCGGACGTTTTCTTTTAATGCCGCAATGGAGCCCACCGGCAAAAAATCCTGCCGGGCTCGAGATGTTTCCGTCTGTTTTCGTAAAAAATGCAGTACTTTCTTTTTCATATAATTGATTCATTGCCATCCTCCATATATAAACGGTATGTTTAAGATTGCCTTATGGATAAACCGGAACATGGTCGAGCCCTGTATCTTCTTCCAGCCCGAAAAGCAGATTCATATTTTGGATTGCCTGCCCGCTTGCACCTTTTACAAGATTGTCAATGGCAGAAATGACCACGAGCCTCCCCGTCCGTTCATCCACATGGACGCCTATATCACAGTAATTTGAGGCGTATACTTCCTTTGTAGATGGAAAAGAACCAGCCGGCCTGATCCGGATAAATTTCCGGCCTTTATACACTTTCCTATAATATTGGCGGACATCTTCGGTGGTGACTTTTTTTGCTAAAGGCGCGTATATCGTGCAAAGAATCCCCCTCGTCATCGGAATAAGATGGGGCGTAAATGAAATTTTCGCTTCTTTTCCGGCAAACGCCTTGATGAACCGCTCGATTTCCGGTGTATGCTGGTGGCTTCCGACTTTGTACGCACCGGTATTTTCATTTACTTCAGTAAACAAGTTGCCTAGAGAAGGGGTTCTTCCCGCACCGGAAACACCGGTTTTACCATCAATCACAATAAAGGAAGTATCGATGAACCCCCCTTGAACAGGCGGGAGAAGTCCTAAAAGCGCTGCGGTCGGGAAGCAGCCGGGATTGGCGATCAGTTGAGCCTCTTTTATCCTGTCCGCATTCATTTCTGAAAGGCCGTAGATAGCTTTATCCAGCTCTTTTTGCGGGGCGGGTTCGCGTTTATACCATTGCCTGTACGCTTCCCCATCCAGCCTGAAATCCCCGGACAGGTCGATACACTTTAAACCTTTATCAACAAACCGTGGTACCCAGTTTTTGGCTACCCCAGACGGCGTTGCGAAAAACAATAGTTCTACCCTGCCTGCGATTTCATCCGGAACCATGTCTTCCAATCCGGCTTCTATGATTTGCTGGAAATGCGGGTAATGTGCGGTCAGCATCGTGCCTTTTGTGCGGTGCGATATCAACATTTCCAGTTGTGCGCGGGGATGGCGGGCAAGAAGTCTGACAAGTTCCGCACCGCTGTATCCGTTTGCCCCGACAATCCCTATTTTCAACATTTTCATCTCCCTATTGTTATGTATGTGCATTATTATAATTCATTATGTATGATTATACAAGGTTAAAAATATAAAAAAATAGAAACTTTTCGCTTTCAAGCATAACAAAAAAGATCAAGGCCTGCATCCGGCAGGGCTTGATCTTTTTCGTCTGCAAGGAAAATTAGTCGTGTGCCAATACGACGATTTTTCCGTTTGCCGCCGCACCGACATACCGGGTGGCAATTTCAAGCGGAATTCCGAGCTCAAGGACCTTTTCCAATATTTTTTCCGGGTATGTTTTTCTTTTGACCAGTGCTTTCAGTTCATTCATGAGATCCACATCCGTATGAAGGCATATTCCGTTTACACCTTTTCCGGCTTCGCGGCCGACTTCACGGATGGCCGCAGCATTGTTGGCGATGACAGTAATGCGCCCATTTTCTCTATGATGATGTAAAATGGCTTCCGCTGCTTCCCCGGGTCCGGCAAAAATTCCAATTAACTGCATATGCGTGTCCCCATATTAATCACCAAAAGAAATGACGAGTTTTTCCAGTTCCGCCGCGCTGGGTTCCGTCATCGTAAAGCCGAGTCTTTTCATTTCTTCAGCTACTGCCGCTGCATGGCTTTGATCCGTAACAATAAAGGTGCGGTCGCGCTGAATGGTGTCTTTCACTTTCGCCAAAAAGGAAAACAAAGCAGCGGTTTTCGGTTCTTGAATTTCACGCATAAAATGGGAAGATTTCTCGGTTACCGGCAAAATCCAAATCTCACATGCATATGGCATTTTTAAAATTTCATAGAAAGCATCTGTTTTTTCGAGCGGCGTACGCAGCGTATAATCGAAAAACTCATACACTTTCCGGCTGGAAAAAGGGAAGTTTGCAAACGGGCGAGAATCTTCCTTGTCGAACACGTGAATGTCCACTTTCGATTTATTTTTTTCAAAATAATTGTCTTCTGTTTTTGCAACGATATTTTGCATCGTTATGTTCCCCCTTGTATGTAAATCAGATTTCTTTTTATATTGCCTTTTTGCCCCGTTCTTAAACACCGGCGTTCGTTTTTTTCGAATGTTTAACCCGTTTTTCCTAGGGTAGACAGGAATTGAAGATCAAAACCGGAACAGGAGTGGAGCAGATGTTTTTACACAAAAAAGAGTTGCAGTTTGAAGCAAAACCTGAAAGGCCGGATCCGGTTTTCGCCAATAAAGTGCAGGAAGTGCTCGGCGGGCAATACGGGGAAATCTCTGTGATGATGCAGTATCTTCTCCAAGGATGGAACTGCCGGGCAGATGAAAAATACCGGGATATGCTGCTTGATATCGGGACAGAAGAAATCGGCCATGTGGAAATGCTCGCCACATTAATCGCCCGCCTGCTCGATAAGGCACCGGTCAAAATGCAGGAAGAAGCGGTTGCGAAAGACCCTGCCATTGCAGCTGTCATGGGCGGGATGAATCCGCAACACGCCATTGTCGGCGGGCTCGGCGCGTTGCCGGTCAACAGTGCGGGTGTTCCGTGGAGCGGCAGTTATATCGTATCAAGCGGGAATTTAATCGCTGACTTCCGCGCCAATCTCAACGCTGAATCGCAGGGGCGACTTCAAGTCGTCCGCTTATATGAAATGACGGACGATCCGGGCGTGAAAAAAACACTATCGTTTTTGATCGCGCGGGACACGATGCATCAGAACCAGTGGCTGGCCGCCCTGCGTGAACTGGAAGAACAGGAAGGTGTTGTCGTGCCGAGCACATTCCCTCCTGAACAGGAGCCTGAAGAATTTACCCATCTCTTTATCAATCATTCGGAAGGCAAAGAAAGTGCCAAGGGAAGATGGGCGAGCGGCGAAAGCATTGATGGAAAAGGTGAATTTAAATTTGTCGAACCTTTTGCATCCCATGACCGTGTCGGACAACAACCGGCACCGCCCTATGTGCACGGAACACTGCCAATCGTTAAATAAAGCAAAAACCGAAAGAAGACTTTCCTTCTTCCGGTTTTTTTGCCATTTCTTAATATGCACCCGCCATCACCGGTTGGCGGTAGGCAGATAGCGACTCATCCATGATTTTTTGAAAAAGCGGCTCAAGATGTGCGGGGATCAGCTGGCCGGCAAAATCCCACGCATTTTGCTCAATCGTAAGTGCCAGTGCTTGCTTTTCCGGTAAATGCCCGGACTCTTCAAAGGCGGCGGACAATAGAGGCAGATTTTCATCCATCGCATGGCCGATTTCATGTGCAAGCACAATCGTGGCGTAAGGCAAAAACCATTCGCAGCTTCCAAACAATAGCTCGCACTGCCGCCGGATTGTCTCTATATACAGCGTAATCGTATCGGTGTGCGGATGGTATTTGCCGCCAACAAGGCGCCCGCCGGGGAACTGTTTCTTTATTTTCAAATGGGCGGTGCACCCGGCGTTTTTTAGTAATTCTGTTGCCATTTCTCTGATTTGCAAAATTCCCCTGTCTCCTTTATCCATATTGGCATTGCTCTTATCATATATTATGAAAGATCGCGATTGCAATATGTATCTATTTTTTATCCGAAGCGGCCGGATTAAAAGGATATTTTTTTTCCTAGCAAAGGGACGTGTGAACCTGATTCCCAAGGCAAAAAAAACAGGCCATAAAGGCCTGTTTTTTATAATTTCGAAACGTTTGCAGCTTGTGGTCCGCGGTTGCCTTCTTCAATATCAAAAGATACGGATTGGCCTTCTTCCAAAGTTTTAAAACCTTCGCCCTGAATCGCTGAGAAGTGAACAAATACATCGCTGCCGCCTTCACGTTCGATAAATCCGTAGCCTTTTTCCGAATTAAACCATTTTACTTTACCTTGTTCCATTTTGTTTCCTCCTAATGTGTTTGAACACAAAATTACTATCCTTGCTCAAGTGATTTCAGGGGGTCAGTTTTAAAACTTTTTCCTTCCTTACCATACCGAACAAAAATAATTCTTTATTATAATAGCAGATTATAAATGTGGTGTCAAGACGAATTGATTATTTTTTTCTTTATTTTTTTCTTTATTTTTTTCTCCACTAATGCCGTGATTTTTTCGGATGAAAACCTTTCATGGCTGCCGAATCCATCCGCCTGGAAAAATGCTGCTGCAAAAATGGGAAAAAGATGCCTGCACGCAGGCATCTTTTTCGGTAAAGCGTTTTATTTTTCTTCCCTGTACCCGTGGCCCGGAAAATTCCCGTATCCGCTGTGGCCGTAATGCCCGGAATGGTAATGATGATGGTGGCCGTGCGGGTAACCATAACCATGTGAGTGGCCGTACGAATGCCCGTACGGATAACCGCCATGTCCGCCGTAACCGCCGTAACCACCGTATCCGCCATAATGGTGGTGGTGCCCATACGGCATATAATGGCCCGGATAGCCGCCATAATACTGTCTGGATTCTGCCAAATTTGTCACTCCTTTATCCATTGCTGCTTTTACAATATGGCAGTTGGAAGCGCATCGTTTGTGCATCCGCCTGCAAGCAGGAAAACAGGCGCCAATTTAAACGGCCGGATGTGCGTCTGCATTGTAAACCCCTTGCCAGGCCGGCCTGCTCCCGGACATACCGTACGGGCAATAAGTATGCGGTTATGATGAGAACGATATGCAAGCTTATTCAGCGACAATGGTTTCGCAAAAATGCAAGCGTTGGCCTACCGTATCCAGTGTAGCCGGAATGCCGAGCGGAAGCGCCAGATTCGGGGTACCGTGCCCGGATTGTATGCCGGCAAGCACCGGCTTACCGCTCCCACAAAAAAACTTTTTCAGGACATCCTGTGCCGTAAACCCATCCGCGTATGCTTCCGGCTCACAGTCCGTCCATTGCCCGAGCATAAACCCGGAGGCGTCATCGAGTTTTCCGGAAAGCTGAAGCTGGGTCAGCATTCGGTCGATCGCATATGGCTCTTCATGCACTTCTTCAAGAAAAAGAATTTTTCCGCTTGTATCGATTTCAAACGGTGTTCCCATCAGTGCGCAGATTAATGACATATTCCCGCCTGTAAGCGGCGCTGTCACGACCCCTTCACCCCACGCTTCCCCCGTGTAACTGCCGGCAGGAACACCGGTTGACGCCAGCTTGAGCAATGATTGTACCGAAAGCGCATCGTCTTTGATAAATTCGACAGCCGCCATTGGGCCATGGATCGTGGCGAGGCCGCATTTTTGCTGGAAAACGATGTGTAGTGCTGTAATATCGCTGTAACCGATAAATAATTTCGGATTCTCCCGGATCCATTCAGCGTCGAGATACGGTAAAATTTGCGGTGTCCCGTACCCGCCGCGCAAACAAAGAATTGCCCGCACGTCATCGTCTGCAAACATCGCATGCAGATCGGCTGCCCGTTCAAGCGGCGTGCCGGCCATATACCCGCCGTATACTTTCTCCGCATTTTCTCCAACTTTTACCCGGAAACCGAGCCGCCGCAATTTCGCAACAGCAGTTTGAAGTCTTTCGATTGAGACCGGGCTTGCAGGCGCGACCAGCCCGATCGTATCTCCCACCTGCAATCGTTTCCCTTTTCTCATCCTTCTCCCCCCTGGTTGATGAATTGCAGTACAATTTGCTCTTCCGCTTGATGTACTGCTTCTTCATCCAGTACATTATTGATCAAAATGGAAAAAATCAGCTTTTCCCCGGATGTTGCCTGCATATAGCCGGAAAGTGTGCTGACGCCTGTAATCGACCCAGTTTTGGCAAACACCTGTCCTCGAGCAGCCGTCCCCTTAAACCGGTTTCTGAGGGTTCCGCCTTCCAACCTGTTTTCAGCCCCCGCAACAGGCAGCGCATCGAAAAAGCACGGAAACCAGTCTTTTTCCTGTATCCGGTATAAAAGCGCCGTCAAATCATTTGCCCGGACCAAATCGGCGTGGGATATGCCCGAACCATCACGGAGCATCATCTGGTCAGGGTCCATGCCAAAGTTACCTGCAACACTGCGAATGACTTCAAGCCCTTTTTCCCAGCTTCCTTCTCCTTTTTCCGTTTTCCCCATTTCTTTTACAAGCATTTCGGCGATGGTATTATTGCTGAATTTTAAAAACGGCACCATGATGTTCGATAAAGGCGGCGATTGTGAAAAGAGAACCGGAATTGCTGCATCCCTCACCCTGCCCGTTTTGATCGTGCCTTGAACGGTGATCCCGTTTTCCTCTAACGTTTTTTTGAAAACAGACAGTACCCATTTCGCCGGGTCCCAGACTGCTTTCCATTGCCGGACTGCGGCTGAATCGGCTGTAATCGTCCCGCTTGCCGTAAAAGTATTCCCGCCATGTGCTCGGCTGATTACGATATCATCCTCCTGCTGCTCGCCGTCTCGCACGGTTCGGACATGGTTGACCAGTTTAACCATCCCGCTTTCCGGAACCATTTTGATCCGCGCTTTCATGCCGGGTTTTTTTGCCGGGACAACTTCAAAAATGGCCGTCCCTGCATCATAATCCCGGTTAGGCGATAAAGTTAAAGCCGAAATTTGTGCCCCGTAATATTCCTGTTCATCGCTCCACGGCAAGTCAAGTGAATACCGGATATCGTCATAGCGCGAATCATCCCCGACCAGGTCCCCCTGAATACGCCGGATTCCCTGCTTCTTTAATTCAGCCGCCCAGTCCGCTAAATCGGATTTCAATAAAGCAGGATCTCCTCCCCCTTGTATGTATATATCACCGTAAAGCGTACCGTTTTGGATCGCGCCTGTCCGGTACACGCCCGTTTTAAAACGGGCATTTTCCCCGAGTGTTTCAAGCGCGGCGGCTGCGGTCAGCAGTTTCATATTGGATGCAGGGCGCAGCAGCGTATTGCCATTTTGTTCGTAGAGCAGTTTCCCGCTATCAGCCGAACGGACGCTGATCGCAACGATCCCGCCTTTTAAAGGGGCGGCCTCAAGAATACCGGCAATCTTTGCGTCTGTTTCTTTTTTCCCGCGGCCTTCCCTGTCCCCTGCTGCATAAGGCCCGGTTCCCTGAATAAATAGAAATGCCATCGTCCATATCACAACCCATCTTTTATGCAATCCGTTTCCCTCCGTATGAAATTCTGCCTTGCTTTATCATATTCCTTCTTTATTTTAATCTTTCCGCAAACGCTGTTTTGGCTGCTTTCTTCTTTTTTCCAATGATTCATTTCGCGTTTTTAAATATTTTTTTTCAAATTAGTAGAACAAGCATGCCTGTATAGTATAAAATGCTTGTGGGGGTGTAATCATGTACCGGTTTGGCTATCATGTTGTTGCCGGCATTTTTTGGCTGTTTGGCGGCAAAATCAAAAAAGAAAACAAAGAGAAAATCCCTGCGGCTCCGTTTGTGGTCGTTTGTACCCACCAAACATGGCTGGACATTATTTACCTTGCGATTGCCATCTGGCCTGTCCAAATTCATTATATGGCGAAACAGGAACTTTTCTCTAAAAAATGGTCAAAATGGCTGTTCACAAAGTTACACGCTTTTCCAGTCAATCGTGAAAATCCGGGCCCGAGCTCGATTAAAATTCCCATGAAACTTTTAAAAGAAGGAAAGGTCGTCGGCATTTTCCCTTCCGGAACGCGCAAAAGCGAACATGTTTCTTTAAAACGCGGTGCCGTGACGATTGCTTTAAAAGCAAATGTGCCGCTTGTCCCGGCCATTTACGAAGGGCCGAAAACGTTCAAAGAAGTCCTCGCGAGAAAGCCGAAACGCGTGCGCTTTGGTGATCCGATCAGGCTGGCAGACGGAAAAAAAGGAACAAAAGAAGAAATTGAAAAAACGATTGTTCTGCTGCAAAACACTTTTGAAGCGCTGAAAAAACAGTAAAAATGCTTTCTGCTTGCCGGAAGCAGATGAAAAAGCTCAAAAGAAATCAAAAAACGGCGAGGCACCGCATTCAGAGTGCCTCACCGTTTTTTTACATGGATAAATAAAAATAAAACATCCCTTTTTCTCTGTCCCTTGCCTGCCGGCGGAAGAGGTTTCCTTTTTTAATTGAAAAAACAGTTCATCTTTTCTTATAATAAAAGGGAGTACATGCCAAGGAGGAGAGCGTCATGCTGAGCGGATGGTTTTCTGCCTTTATTTTAATATGGATCCTCTGTCTGGTTTTTCTCTTTTCAGTTGGCGGCTATTTTATGTTCCGGAAATTTTTGAAAAGGCTCCCAAAAGAAGACGGAAAATCAATACTTGACCGGCAGGAGGAGACAATCCTTAAAACGAGGCACCTCTGGACGCCGGAGTACAGGGAACTGCTTGAAGAACTGGTAAGCCCTGTCCCGGAATTGTTCCGCGATGTGGCCAGGAAAAAAATCGCAGCAAAGATCGGGGATGTGGCGCTTTCCAAAAATGCAAAAAAAATGACACTGGACAATATCATTCAGGGCTATATTCTCGCTACGCCAAAACGCGACCATAAATTCCTCCGAAAAAAATTGAAGCAGCTGAACATCGACGACAGCCGATATGAGCATTTGTTTGCGCAGGAAAAAACAAACTCGGCCCAGTAAATGAAAAAAACATCATTCGGCAAAAGCGAATGATGTTTTTTCAAGCACGGACCCCTTCATCCAGTTCCTGCATGAGCCGCCTGTACTGAATATACATGGCGACGCGCCACGGCAGAATCATGCCGAATGCGAGCAGAAAAAACATGCCGCTCAGCTGCCCGATTTGAATCGAGGAACTAAGCACCACCTTCATCAGCAACCGGATGAGAAGAAGCCCGATCAGAATAAACGGAAAAGCTTTCGATCGTTTTAAATATACGTTTCCGTCACGGACTTCGAAACGGGAAGTTTTAATTAAAAATATGGAAAAGAACATTCCGACCACAAATGCTTCCAATACTTCGGCAGGTGTCACACGAAAATACGGGACGACAAACATCAATGCCCCGGTACTCATAAAGACCGGCGGCAACAATATTTTTTTTGTGGAAACGGGCTTGTTCTGCCCTTTTAAACGGACAAAAATGACCAAAGACCCCATCAAAATCGCAACAATGAACGAGATGATAATGCCTTCCATGTCTCAACCCTCTTTAGTAACAGATTTTTAACAAAAGAAATGTAGATACGGTAAATATATGTTTCCTATGGTAATATTCAACCATAAAAGCGGGGTTGATGTCCAGCCGGAATGCCTGCCTCCCTTTTTTTGTGGCGCCTGTCAGTTCAAAACGCGTTCAACCGCTTCTAAAACACGCGTTTCATCAAAAGGCTTGACGATAAAATCCTTTGCGCCGGATTCAATTGCTTCGACGACCAGTTTTTGCTGGCCAAGCGCGGAGCAAATAATAATTTTTGCGTCCGGGAATTCGTGCACGATCTTTTTTACCGCTTCAATGCCGGTCATCTCCGGCATAGTAATGTCCATCGTCACAACATCCGGCCTAACTTCACGGTATAATTCAATCGCCCGCTGCCCATTCTCCGCTTCGCCTACAACGGTATGGCCGCCGTTTTCCAGCATTTTCGCCAAAGTCATCCTCATAAATTTTGCATCATCCACAATTAACACATTTGCCATCGATCGAATTTCTCCTCCTCATTGATCCGTTAAAATGCAACCCGGATTAAAATCCCTGGAATCCCCCGAACAGTGCACTCATATAACCGGAAATGACAGGCATCCAGTCAAAAAAGAGCAGGATTCCGGCGACTATCATCACAACACCGCTCCATTTTAAAAGTTTTACGCTGTATTTTTGCATCCACCCCAACCGTCCGATAAAAAAAGCAAGGACAAAAAAAGGAATGGAAAAGCCAAGTACATATGCAGCCATATAGACCGACGCAGAAGCCGGATGGGCCACTGCCATTGCCAATACCGAGGCAAGAATCGGCCCGGTGCAGGGCGTCCAGCCGGCAGCAAACACTAGACCGACGAGAAAAGAACCCAAAAATCCCGCCGGCTGCTTTTTTACATCGATTCGGTACACCTTCATAAAGATCCCCGGATGAAAAATGCCCGCTGCAAGCAGCCCAAAAAAAATGAGCGCGACTGCACCGAGCTGCCGGATGACATCCTGGTAACGGATAAAAAAACTCCCGATCCAGGAAGCACCAAACCCCAATGCAATAAAAACAGTGGAAAATCCCGCGAGAAACCAAACGGTATGCAGGATACTTTTCCACTCCCGCATGCCGCCCCCGCTTTTTAACCGGCTGACAGAAGCGCCTGTTATATAAGAAACAAAAGCAGGGTAAAGCGGCAGGCAGCAAGGCGATATAAAGCTCATGAAACCTGCCCCGAAAGACAGCCATACTGTTACATCAGCCATCGGTTCACTCCCCATCCCGGCTCATTTTCATTTTAACATAAACTGATTGAAAGAGAAAAAACATACCGAAAGCATAAAAAATGGAACATGAAATCAAAAACCACCTTTTCTGTGCAGAAAATTGGCAGAAAAAGTGGTTTACAGAATCGTGAGAAGCTTAACAATGGTGATGGATATACCACAAAAGCCGGTCGCCCAGCTTAAGATTTCATTTGTTTGTTCATGGCATTCATCATTTGATTGATTTTCTTTTGAGACGGCTTCATACCCATTTGCATCATCATCATTCTCAGCATTTGTTCATTAATCGGCGGATTTTTCTTCAGGTAATTCATCATATATTTACGGGCGATGAAAAACCCGATTGCTGCGCCTGCCAAAAGAGCAATAAGGGCTACAAGAACGAACACCCAAATCATAATATACCTCCTTCACTCACATACAGTGTACTAAATCCATTTGAATTATACAATACTTGTTTTCTTCTCACACGAATTTTCTTTCTTTAACCGGTTTTATCCAGCCGTATCGTTTATGGTCATAATCGATTGCAAGCAGATCTCCTTTAAAGTTCCTCAGAATTTCAAAAACGGCGGTTTCTGTATCATAACTCCCGTATACGTTCAGCTGGAGCATTCTTTCTTCTATGGTCACTTCCAGCACCTGCCCCTCTTTCTTTGAAAGAAGTTGGCAAGCGCCTGTTTTCGTCATGTTGCTGGTGTCAGAAAATAACGGCTGCAAGACATGATGGACAGACAAGAGCGGAATCGGCTTTGTAATATAATGGATCTGTCTGCTGAGGACATTTTTCAAACTTCCGGAAACGTGCGCATACTGGTGAAAAAGATTAAAAAACATTCGTTCCCTGCCGTAATAATATTGTGCAAACTCCTCTTTTATCAGATAGATAGAATAGGACCGCATATGATCTCACTCCCGCAACTTTGTTACCTTCACTATAATGGACGGGCCTCAAAAAAGTTGTCGTTTGTTGTAACAAAATTTAAAAAATGAATTTGAAACATTTGATTACATGTACAGACAAGAAAATAAGCGTGAATACATCAACGCGCTGCCGATTATGCGGTAGCATCCAAGGGAAAAGCCATTCAGCTCAGCCCCCGCACTTTCAGTCCCCCTTTTCTTATACCCTTCCTGCATAAAAAATGAGCCTGCTTTCGCGAATACCGCAAAAGCAGGCCCGGAACGATTACATGCCCAATAATTTTTTTACACGTGCCACAACATTTTCAACGGTAAATCCGTATTTTTCCATAACGGTTTTACCGTTTCCGCTGGCGCCAAACGTATTAACCGACAAAATATCGCCTTCATCCCCGGTATACCTTTCCCAGCCGAATGGTGAAGCCATTTCAATGGCAAGGCGTTTTTTCACCTGTGCCGGTAATACGGATTCTTTGTATGCTTTGCTTTGCTGTTCAAAACGGTCCCATGACGGCATGCTGACAACAGCAGCATCAATCTTTTGTTCCGCCAATTGCTGTTGCGCGAGCACAGCCAGATGGACTTCCGACCCGCTGGCAAGAAGGAGAACGTCAGCCGTTTCTTTTTGTGCAGGGGACACGACATAGGCGCCTTTTGAAACGCCTTCCAACGCTTTTTCAGCCGTCCCTTTCAAGGTTGGCAGCCCTTGGCGCGTCAAAACAAGCGCTGTCGGATGGTTTTCAGATGACAGAGCAAGGCGCCAGGCAGCCGCCGTTTCATTGCCGTCCGCAGGGCGGATGACCGACAAGTCCGGCATCGCTCTTAAAGAAGGAAGCTGTTCAACCGGTTCATGTGTCGGACCGTCTTCCCCGACTGCGATACTGTCATGCGTAAAGACGTATGTTACCGGAAGGCCCATAAGAGCAGCCAGGCGGATGGCAGGACGCAAATAATCCGAGAAAACAAAGAACGTGCCGCCGTATACATGGACACCGCCATGAAGCGCCATACCGTTCATAGCTGCGCCCATCGCAAATTCGCGGACACCGAACCAGATATTGCGCCCTTCATAGGCATCCGGCATATAGTCCTTGTCTTCTTTCAGCCGCGTATTGTTGGATCCGGCAAGGTCTGCAGATCCCCCGAACAAAGACGGCAAATGTTTGGAGACGGCATTTAGCACTTCCCCGCTTGCCGCACGGCTGGCAAGGGTTTTGCCTTCTTCATAGACCGGAATGTCCTTGTCCCATCCATCCGGCAGCCCGCCTTTTATCGCCTGTTTTAGTTCAGCCGCAAGCTGCGGGTATTGTTTTTCATAGGCCTCAAACAGGGACGCCCACTCCTGTTCCTTTTTCACGCCATTTTCCACAACCAATTCACGGAACCGTGCGTAAACTTCATCCGGAACATAGAAGTCTTCTTCAAATGTCCATTTATACGCTTCTTTCGTCAGTTTCAGTTCATCTTCTCCGAGCGGGGCGCCGTGGGCAGCCGATTTCCCGGATTTGTTCGGAGAACCGTAACCGATGATCGTTTTCACTTCAATGAGTGTCGGCCGGCTTGTATCCGCTTTTGCTTCCTCGATCGCTTTTGCGACCTGTGCCATATCATTCCCGTCTTCAACCCGCAAATACTGCCAGCCGTATGCTTTAAACCGGTCGGCAACACTTTCGGAAAAGGCCTTGTTTAAGTCGCCGTCAAGGGAAATATCATTGGAATCATACAATACAATGAGGCGGCCCAATTTTAAATGTCCCGCCAATGAAGCAGCTTCGGCAGATACGCCTTCCATTAAGTCGCCGTCTCCGCATAAAGCATATGTATAATGGTCAATGACAGGGAAATTTTCTTTATTGTATACAGCTGCCAAATGCCGTTCTGCCATCGCCATCCCGACTGACATGGCAATCCCCTGCCCGAGCGGACCGGTCGTTGCTTCCACGCCTTCCGTATGCCTGTATTCCGGATGGCCAGGGGTTTTGCTTCCATATTGCCGGAAATTTTTAATATCATCCATGCTTAATGCATAACCGGATAAATGGAGCAGGCTATAGAGCAGCATGGAACCATGCCCTGCGGATAATACGAAACGGTCCCGGTTAAACCAGTGCGGGTTTTCCGGATTATGGTTCAAATATCTTGTCCAGAGGGTGTATGCCATTGGTGCAGCCCCCATCGGAAGCCCCGGATGACCGGATTTTGCTTTTTCGATGGCGTCAATGGACAAAGTTCGAATTGTTGTGACTGCCAGTTCGTCCGTTTTATCAAACATCTGTTAACATCCTTTCTTCATGGGTTACAACTCTATATTAAGGCAAGTGAAACCCATAACACAACTCTTTTACCATTTTGTATGGATTTTGTAAGAAAAAAGCAGGATGGTTTCCTTTTTAGTGCAGCTTTCTTTTTGTTTGGATTTGCTTAATTTTTTCAGGGGTAACGTCCTGGCCAGCCGGGTCAAGCACACGGACATTTTCAATCGTTTTTCTGAATGAAGAGCGGAACGCCTGCAAATACTCGCTTCGCAATTTTGACTGTTCCTTTGCTTCTTCACTTGTCAGGGCACCGGTTTTCGCTTTTTTCGCCAATTCGTTAATCCTTGCCATTTTTTCTTTTGAAAGCATATTTTCTCTCCTTTTATCCGTGATTGATGCCATCTTACTAAAATATGGACTCGTCTGCAACGAAAGCGCACCCGTGAAACCGGTTTTGGTACTATTTATCATGCCCCGTTTCCTCCATATATTCCCTGTAACGCCGGTGGACGGTTGCTTTTGAAACTTGGTAGCCGAAACCGCGCATTGTCGCAGCAATTTCCTGAAAAGTCAAGCCGTTATCCCGCAGGCGGATAATTTCTTCAACCGGCACTTCCTTTCGCTCCCTGCCGTCCGGATTCCGCTTCCCTTTTAAATTTTTTTCCGGGCGGTAGCCGTTTTTGACTGCACGCTCCATTCCCCTTTTAATTTTTAAGTTATGCAGCTTTCGCTGATACTCTTCAACCATGCTGACAATTTTCAGTACCATTGAATCGGATTCCGAAAGCTCCAATTCTCCGTTTTGCGCATAACAATATACTTTAACCCCTCTTTTATATAAAAAATGAAGCAATGCAATTTTTGCGTTTCCTCTTCCGATCCGTGTTTCATCCTGCACCAGTACGGCGTCAATCTTTTCATTTTCAATCGTATCAAGAAGATCAAGGATGCCGGGCCTGTCCAGGTCATAGCCGCTTGCCCGGTCACAGATCACCCCGGACACTTGAAAACCGTGGGAATCCGAAAGCTTCTCCAGCTCTTCCCGCTGCCTCGCCAAGGAAGTTTCCTGGCTTTCTTTTTCCGTGCTTACTCTGCAATATAAAACAACTTTCATTTTTTCGTCTCCCGTTGTGATTTCATCGCAAGTTCCCTTTTATCATCGCTGAATTCATTTTTTTCTACCGGAATGACAATTTTTTCGCCGGCTTTGATCATGTTGCCGTCAATATCATTATGACGCTCAACCCAGCTGATAAATGCTTCCCTCGACATTTTGCCCTTTTCCGCATACTGTCCGGCGATGTTCCAAAGCGTCTCGCCCTCTGTGACGCTGATTTTGATATAGTGTGGGGATGGATCCCGCAGACTTCCAATCATGAAAAATCCGAAAACAAGCGTAAGCCCTGCTAAAATCATAACATAGTTATACTTTTTCCATAATCGTGACATCTCCATCTTCCTCCCGCGAATATTCGTTCGTCCAATCACCAGTTCTATTATAAAACGAACGCCTGTTTTTCGTCAACATTTTTTCGAACTTACGTTTGTTTTATCTGCTGCAATGTGATATAATAATAGCAAATAATGGCATTCCTCCCGTAAGCGTCCCCATACGCAGCGCGGGTGCCAAACAAAACTGTGACGAGGTGAATAGAATGGCAAAACTATCAAAACGGCAACAGGCGATACTTGATTTCATCAAGCATGAAGTAAAAACAAAAGGTTATCCCCCTTCCGTGCGGGAAATTGGCCAGGCAGTCGGGCTTGCTTCCAGCTCAACTGTTCATGGCCATCTCGCAAGGCTTGAAAGCAAGGGGCTGATCAGGCGCGACCCTACAAAGCCGAGAGCGATTGAAATTTTGGACCATGATGAAGAAATACCGGCCCAAAATGTTGTCAATGTGCCTGTTGTCGGAAAAGTAACAGCAGGCATACCGATTACAGCTGTAGAAAATATTGAAGAGTATTTTCCGCTTCCAGAACATCTTGTCCCGTCTGACGAGTCCGTCTACATGCTGGAAATTGAAGGGGACAGCATGGTGGATGCCGGGATTTTAAACGGCGATTATGTGATTGTCCGCTCCCAGCAGACGGCAAACAACGGGGATATCGTGGTCGCTATGACAGATGAAAATGAAGCGACAGTAAAAAGATTTTTCAAGGAAAAAGACTACTTCCGACTGCAGCCTGAAAACCAGACAATGGAACCGATCATATTGAAAAACGTCACCATTCTCGGCGTTGTCATCGGGCTGTACAGGCAAATGGTGCACTGATCAAAAAGAAGCAGTTTCGGCTGCTTCTTTTTTAATAGAGTATATGCGAGTTTGATGGCAAACATACCTGTGGCACGGATTTCTGGGCATTCAATCTATTTTCGGAGGAAAAATCGGGGAAATTAATGGGCATTGGGCGTTCGCCGCAAAAATGCCCGATAAACAAAAACCCCTCAAAGCCTTACGCTTCAAGGGGTTTCTTTCTTAATACATTTCAATATACTGGTCGCGTTCCCATTGGTGGACTTGTGCGAAACAAATATAATAGAAGAAAATCGAGTCAAGACGAGCACCACTATTTTTAAGGCCTCTCAAAAAACGCACATCAAAATAGATAGATTTTTAATGGGCAGCCAATGTTATAATATTACCAGGTTTGTTGTTAATAGTGGATTCTGCTTTATGGATATTCCCAAGAGAAAAAAGAAACAATCCAACTAAAAATGCAAATCCTAGTTTTTTCATATCCCCGCCACCTTTTTAAAAATTTATATCATTTTTTAAATTCATACAATTTTTTTAAACGCTATCAAGAAAAACTTGACACAATCTAATTATTGTTTTACTTTTAAGAGTATTTAATCTTTTATTATTTAAACATAGAGAATAGCGAGGTGAAACATGAATAAAAAAATATTGATTATGATAATACTTATAATCATTGGAGTGGGAAGTTCGTTTGCATTTATTTATTATAAAAAGAGCAGTACTAAAAATAGTGTTGTTGAGTATTTAACAACCGAAAAAATATACCTGAGAAGAATATCATTCAAAGTGAGCCCTTTATTGCGAATTTCAAGGGAAACAAAAATTATATGGTAAGTGTTAAATTGAAAAATGATAATAAAACATATTATTATTATAAAGACAATGGAAAAGTTATTTTGGAATCTTACGTGAAAAATGGAAAAGAACATAAAGTGGACCCCATCGTCAAGACACTAATTTTAAATTTTTAAGGTAGGTCAGATCCCAAATATGGATACGACCTGGCAGAGCGTGAGGATGCTCATTGGAGGCGGTTTAGTGGAGGGTGCATATTT